>RCNB010001659.1_pt1 | contig 14157 bp, 7 predicted proteins | sample 2041321 | NCBI WGS metagenome assembly RCNB01 (sample SAMN09708232, study PRJNA481090) | Marine sediment metagenome, whole genome shotgun sequencing project. | reverse complement strand
CTGATAAAATATAAGCAGGCAATCTTCAAATTTATTTTATAAATAATACTTTTTCCCTAAGTACATACAAAAGTTCTTAACAAATGAGAAAATATTTGCTAATTATAAACCAAATAAATGTTATTTGGTATTGTTTTTCGGATAGTCTGAAATTAGTTATAAATTATTGACAGGTTCAGTTCTTTTAACCTCTTGATTACCAAAAAGCCCCCACTACAATAAACATAGAAAGGGCTATAAATTATTAATATTACTCTTGTTTACTTCACCATCTTTTTAGTCTCAATAAAATTTCCTGTTTGTATTCTATATAAATATATTCCACTTGTTAGATCAGTCCCATCAAATTCAATCTCATAACTTCCAGCAGGTTTTTTTTCGTTAACTAATTTGGCAATTTCGATGCCTAACATATTGTAGATAGTAATCGTAACAAAACCTGGTTTTGCTAATTGATAATTAATAAATGTAGTCGGGTTAAAGGGATTAGGATAGTTCTGCTCCAAATTATATGCGTAGAAATCGACGTTTTCATTTACAGAACTTGTTGATCCGGTCGTGAATCTGAATACCTCGGAAAATATTCCCTCATAATTCGCTGTTGCTCCTCTTACTCGCCAAAACAATTTTTTATTTTCCTCAAGACCGTTTACAGAATATGAAGTGGAAGTAATGCCTGGTTGGTTAACAACGAAGTTAATAAAAGAACCAAAAGTTGATATTTGAAGAGTGTAAGAAACTGCACCGGTGACTGGGGTCCATTCAAATGTAGGGCTTGTTGAAACATTCACAGCGCTATCCGGCGGTGAGATTAGAATTGGGACATCAATTCCTGTTGTAAAACTTCTAACCTCAGAATAGTCGCTAATATTTCCACCATTGTTTGCTTGTACACGCCAAAAATATTTGACAAGACCTAGTTGCAAACCGCTTACCCAATAATTTGATGTTCCCACCAAATCATCATACTCTATTGTTGCAAAGTTAGAATCAGTTGAAAATTGGAATCTATATAAAACTGCAGACGGTACCGGGGACCATTGAAAGCTTTGCGTAAGCATTACACCTTCAAGACCATCATCGGGAGAGATAAGATCTGGTGCGTCAGGAACACTGTCATTGACACCAAGATATGTAACGAACATTTCAATTTTTTGTACGGGCCGTTCTGTACCAGGTACTACAGGTGAGTTAACAATATCATCTACCACCGTCATCCCCTCGTATACTCTTCCATATGCTGTGTACTGCCCATTCAAACTAGAATTATTAACAACGTTTATAAATAACTGTGAGGTTGCACTGTTAATATCAGAACCTCTCGCAGCTCCCAGGATTCCCCGAGCGTGATTTATATTTGTAAACTCAGCAGGTACAGTAGTCTGTGTTGGATCACCAAAGCCCCATGTTGACGGATCACCATGCCGAGAATTAGGGTCTCCTCCCTGAATAACAAATCCGGGTACTACCCTGTGGAATGCCGTTGTATCATAAAATTGGATTGACACAAGGCTATCAAAATTATGAACATGCAGAGGTGTTATTATTCTAAACAGCTCAACTTTAATATCTCCTATATAAGTACCCTCCCTTTCACACATCATGTTGTATTGAGGCATTCCAGTTTGAGCAAATGCATCTATGCTTAGGAATAAAATTAATAGGGTTGTAATAAATAATGGATGTGGAATTTTCATATCTTCATCTCTTTTATGAATCCTGTTCTAAATATAGCACGTACTGATTTGAGAATAAAGTTAACGGCAGAAAAGATTCATTAAGAAAAATAGACGGTCATATCAATATCCAATTAATTAGATAGTTAATGAATATGATGACTGATTTCTTACTATCAAAATAGTGCACTTCGACTTAATAATAACCATTGTCATATCGTCATATTTGTTTCATTGCACTCTCATAGAAAATAAGAAGTTATAGCTATAAAGTAAAAAAATAGTAACAAAACCACCCGCTGATCGACAATCAGTCGGTAATTAAAGATTCTTCATTCCCTTTTAATCTTTTAGCAAGTTCTGTTCAGTTCGTTGTTCAGAAAAGTAAACTAGGTTTAATCGAAAAATTCTCTGTTGAAAATAAATGATAGGTAACGTTTTTAATTTGTTTTATTCAAATAAATAAGAAAGAATCCCAAAATCTAAACGGCATTTTACTCTACCTATTTTTCGCAAATTATCGTAATAATACCCATTTTTCATAATTCTTACCTGTTTTTCATATTTTGTTTATAAATGTTTTCTGTAAAAATCTATAAAAAATAAACGTTTTTCATAGACTTTAAATGTTTTTCATGTATATTTGCAGTAAGCATTTTTCAGATAATACTATGAATAATAAACGATTTTCACAAACAATAAAAGTTTTTCACGAAAGAGTTGCTCCTGAAGAAGGGAATTTAGTAGGATATGGGACAATCATCGACTCCTTAAAATTAACTGTCCCAATACCACGACAACTTGCATTAATAAGTAAAAAACATAAGCGATATTCTGTCGAAGGATGGCAGGTATTCACAATAAAACACCAACCGCAGGAAACGCTTTATAATCATTTGGTTTTTGCATTAAAATATGAAGGCATAAATCTACTGTTCTTTAAAAAATTGTTTGAACAGATAGTACAAACCACTATTGAAGAGTGGGTACAAAATGAACCGCTCAGTATATATAGTCGCAAAATCTGGTTTTTATATGAATGGCTGATGCAAAAACAATTATCTGTTTCCGATTTAAAGGATGGTAATTACGTCCCTCTTATTGATGAAAAATTACAATATGCTTCTCCAGTTAGTACAAATTCAAGCCGACATCGAATTAAAAATAATTTACCAGGTACGGTTAATTTTTGTCCGCTCGTTCGCAAAACACCAAAGCTGGAAAAGTATATAACAGAAAACTTAGCTGAAAAAACTAATTTAGTAATTAAAGATGTACACAAAGATATTTTATTACGTACGTCCGCTTTTTTGCTATTAAAAGATTCAAAAGCTTCTTTTACAATAGAAGGTGAAAGTCCCACTCACAGCAGAACTGCACGATGGGGTAGAGCTATCGGACAGGCCGGCAGTAAACCACTTAGCAAAGATGAACTGCTTCGCCTTCAGCAAATTGTTATTGATAATAGTCGTTTCATAAAAATGGGATACAGAATAGAAGGCGGATATATTGGCGAGCATGATAGGAATACAGGTGCACCTATACCTGAGCATGTTTCGGCAAGATGGCAAAATGTTGAAACCCTAATGGAAGGATTGATCGATACAGCAAAAAAATTAGAGGAAAATAATTTTCATCCTGTTTTAACAGCTGTTAAAATTGCATTTGGATTCGTTTTTATTCATCCTTTTGAGGATGGAAATGGAAGAATACACCGATATCTTATACATCATTTATTAGCAGCAATGAGATATACGCCACAAGGTATAATTTTTCCTGTATCAGCAGCAATATTGGAGAGAATTGAAGAATACAGAAAAGTGTTAGAGAGTTACTCGCATCCATTACTTGACTTTATAGAGTGGGAAAAGACAGTTGATAATAATGTTGAAGTGTTAAACGAAACTATGGACTATTATAGGTATTTTGATGCCACTCTTCACTCTGAATTTTTATTCGACTGTGTGGATTATACAATACAGAAAATTATTCCAGGCGAAGTTTCATATCTTCAAAAATATGATGTTATGAAGGCTTGGCTTGATGATCAATTTCAAATGCCTGATAAAACAGTTGCATTATTAATTCGTTTCCTCGATCAAAATAACGGAATATTATCTAAAAGGGCACGAGAAAAAGAATTTGAAAATTTGACGTTAGATGAAGTAAAAGAAGTTGAGGAAAATTATAAAGAAATAATGTCTTGATAAAAAAAAATAAAGAATGACTCACCGATATACAGCTTAACAAAATATTTCCAATAGTTGCTTTCGACCCAGCTGGCACTTCCTCCCTTCGGTCGGCCGTTGGCTTCACCTACCTGCAGAAGTTTGACCCATCTAACGAAGGGGAGTTCTTTTGATCATACTTATTGTCATCAACAGCAGGTTATCTATCATCGGTACAATATAGGAGGTTATAGGACTCGGAGCTTTCGGGGTAAAATCCTTAGTATGCTACAACTGGATTTAGCAAGTTAATATGATTAATTTGTACTGTATCCTTTCTAAAATTTAAACTCGCAAAATGAAAAATAGAATAAAAAGAATTATAGAAGAAGAAACTGCGTTTCTTAAAATAACACCTGAAATGTTCAAGCAGTTTGCTGAAAGAGGCTGCCGAATTGCCTTCAATGATGACCTGGCAACACGTATAGAAAAAGCTGGTGGTGAAGAACTTCAGCAAGATGGGTTGAGAGAAATTTTACTTTCATGTGTATACGGGGGGTTAATTGAAAAGCTTACGGCAAATTTGAACTAAAATTTTAACCGGCTGATGGGCAATAAGTATCCACTCACACGGAATAAGAAGCTTTGTTTTCAGCTTTAATTTGTACTATAAAAGGTAGGGTAGGTAGGTAGTAGTTTATCACTCAAAATAAAAAAGCCCTATAACTATCATAGCTATAAGGCTTTACCAAGAGCTGGTGAACGGACTCGAACTGCCGACCGGCTGATTACAAATTAGTTGACCTTCTTTATTTATCTTCTGATATCAAACACTTTTTTTAATTAATGTTTAATTGTACACTATTTTGTTCACATTTTCAATAAAATGTAAAAGAATGTTGTACACGAACGATTCCCCTTCAGTAATAAATTCACCAATTAATTCAGGGATTGGGGAAATAACAGGTGAGCAATTATAATTAAATCTAAGGTGACACGAGACTTTGTTGATTGATTTTATTCAATTGTAAACACTCCATTTGCATGGTAGCAGCTATTAAATTCTTGGCTTATCCTTGCATTTATACTTATTCGGTTTTCAAGATAAATTCTCATCGAATCTAAGAACTTTATAACAATATTTTTAATTTGGCGTGTCAAATTGTCATGTTATACCAACAATTAATGGGGAGTGCAAATGAAAAAACTTTCAATACTTTTCTTATGTGCTTTATTGTCCGCAAAAATAATTTATAATTTTACGTACAATTCTATTCTTGAACATCCCAACTATTTGTTTGCCAAGTATTAAGTATTGTCCATAATATTCTTTCTTTTAGTTGTTTGTAATATTTATTTAGCATCTTTATAGAACAAGTAATAGTTTTCATTAGTTCTTTTCTGAAATTTTTGTTAATAAAAAGATTGCGAAAGGGAAAACCGAAATGAATAAACTGATTAAAAAAGTTTGTCAGCTCTTAGTAATTCTTGGTATTTCATTTCTTCCAACTTATTACACTTATGCAAACAATATTTCTAATCATAAGGATGTTACTGGTGATGATATCCAGCCACTGCCCAAAGCAGTTTATATTCATCAATTAGATAACGGAATGCAGGTTCTTTTAATAGAGAATCCTGCTTTGCCGATGGTTGGTGTAAATGCAGTTGTTAAAGTCGGTTCGGCTTACGAAACTTTTGCAACAAGCGGAATGAGCCATATGTTAGAGCATCTGCTCTTTAACGGGACAGATTCTATGACTCAAAAAGAATTGTATGATGCAACGGATAGAATCGGAGGTTATAATAATGCCAATACCGGGGAATATTATACAAATTACATGATGGTTACTCCCGCTGATAACATTTATAAGGGTATGCAGATTCAAGCAGACATGCTCTTCCATTCAATATTGCCGAAAGAAAAATTCGAAAAGGAAAAAGGTATTGTGATGGAAGAAATTGCAAAGTCATTAGGTAATTCCAGCGAGCAAGAGGAAAGAAATATAATTTCAATCATTTACAACGGACACGCACTTTCTTTACCGACATTAGGTACATATGAAACAATTAAGGGTATGGTTCGGAATGATGTGTATGATTTTTATAAAAATTACTATGTGCCTAATAATATGATAATGAGTGTAGTAGGAAATTTTAACAGAGATGAAATGTTAAATAAAATTGATGAGATTTATGGTAAAGAAAAACCCGGAAGTGTAAAATTACCTTTTAGTCCGACATGGGGAACAGGTTTTGAACAACAGAAAAGTAATCTGGAAATAGAGGGTGAGATTTTTCATAGGTTTTACAAAGGTGAACAAATATCAGCTAATCTCATTTATGATCTGCCGGAAAATCTCCCGTTGGAATTTTTTAACCTGCTTGATATCTCGCTAAAAAATCAGAAAGATACTTTGCAAAACATTCTTGAAGAAAAATTTCCTGAAACTGTTGAGCAAATAACTTTTTTAACAAGAACTTATCCTACTAAAAATTACTTGCAGGTTAAGTTGAAATTAACAAGTGAATCAAATTTTTCCGAAGTTATAAATTTATTTAAAGGAGAACTGCAAAAGAGAGATCTCGCACTGTCTTATGAAATAATAAATGCAGAAGCTATAAAAACCAGAACTAATTTTTTAAAGAACGTTGAAAAGCCGCATATGTTTGGAATTTTTAACGCAAGCACGTTTGCTGAATATGGAATTGAATCTGTTCTTAAATCCTATTCCAAAGCAGAATACATTGAAGCCGGAAAGATGCTCGATGATTTTTCAATCATCGCTGAACCGGTTGTAATAATTCAGCATCCATTAGTTTCGGAAGAGACTAAAGCGGGTGAAGAGGCAATTCAAACAGAATTATTTGAAAATGACGAGAATAAACCTATTGTTATCGTAAAGCAAAATAGCGGCACTGAATTACTTGCAATCCATTATTTAATTAAAAATAAAGCTGCGTATGAAGAAAAATTTGGTATAGATGCAGCAACAATCTGGCACGATGCATTCGGGCAGCGATTGAAATCAACCGAAAATAAAAAAGAAAGTTCAAAGTATGGTCTGACGTTTACTGTAAATGATAATCCATACATCCCGATGGATAATATCTATCTCAGTCCTGCATTCGGTTACATTCGTGTTGAAGGATTGGCTGATGATGTTGCCGGGATTATCAAATATCTTAATACGCAAATGCTGAGCTTTTTTCCAACTGAAACTGAGTTTGATAAAGCTGTTAAAAAGTTACGGGGCATAATGATGATGAAAAAAGAGAATAAAGCAAAGGAAGTTTTTGAGGATAATTACAAAAATATCATCTACGAACCTGAAAAATATTCCTCAACAGGAGAGCAGGTTACTTATGAAAATCTGCTTGCATTCGGAAAAGAATATTTCAATCCACAAAATATGATCATATCTGTTGTTTCACCAGAATCAACTGAAGATATAAACAATTACTTTTCAGATTTTATCAAAGAGTCAACTATTCAAACGATAACTGAGTCGGCATACCAACGCAATTATGCAGCGATTACCGAAGCTCACTCATTTGAAGATACTATTGGCGGTGAACAGGCATATCTATTTTATGGTTATATAACTTCCGTTGAAGATGATGATAAAGCCGCGCTTAAAGCCCTTTCATTGTTATTGCGAGATAAGATCATATTCGACATCCGTGAAAAACAGGGTATGGCTTATCGTATGAGTGCCGGTGTAAATGTTATAGATGATAAGGCGCTGTTTAATATTAATCTTGGTACCAGACCGGAAAACGTGGATAAACTCATACAACAATTTCCAAACTTTCTAACAAACGAATATGCAAGTACTTTTACAGAAGAGGAATTAACTAAAAGCGTAAACATGTATCTTGGAAGAATGATGTTCAGAAGACTTTCAAGTATAAATCAGGCTTACTACCTGGCTCATTCATACTATTTTGATGGTGATATTTATTCAGATGAAGAAGCATTGAATAAGTTGAAAGAAATAAAAATAGATGACGTTAAGCGTGTTACAGAAAAATATCTAAACGTAACTAACCCAGTTGATGTAATTATACGTTAGTTGATCAGTGTATATCAGTTCGATCAGTATCATCAGTGTTCTATTATTTATAATATTAAATAATCAAAGAATTGGATAAGCAAATGAAAAAAATAGTCTCATTTATTTTAACCTTTTTGGTTTTGTCAGTTCTAACTTTTGCCCAAAATACTCTCATTCATCATGAGATAAGTGCAAACGTCCAACCTTATGCTTCCTTCGTTGAAGTAACAGATGAAATTACTATCCCCGAAAGTATTCTCAACAAGGAACTAAAATTTACTTTGCATAATGCTTTAACTGTTTCAATTGTAACTTCGGGATTAGCCGTTGAAAAAATTAGAGAGATGGTAAATGCTGAAGATATTGGAATGGACAGGGATGAAACTGAATCATCTGAAGATTTACTGTTAAATGGATACCGGATAATATTTCCTGAAAGCCTTGCCGGCGATTTAACTGTTAGCTTAAAATATAGCGGAAAGATTGAATCCCCTATAGAGCAGAGTGAAGAAAATTATGCAAGAGGATTTAGTGAATCACCGGGCATCATTGCTGATATTGGAATCTATTTAGCGGGCTCAACTTATTGGATCCCTCACTTTAATGATGATCTCATCACATTTAATCTTACATCATCAACTCCAGTTGGTTGGAGAACAGTTAGTCAGGGAACCCGGATAAAAAATGAAGAGGAAAAAGGGAAGCATATTGATATTTGGGAATCTCCTGAGCCAATGGAAGAGGTTTTCTTAATTGCAGCTGAATTTACAGAATATGATTATACGGTAGGAGCAGTAACTGCTATGGCTTTTCTGCGCACACCGGATGAAGCTTTGGCAAATAAGTATTTAGAAACTACAGCACAATACCTTGAGATGTATCGTCAGTTGCTGGGTCCTTATCCTTTTACAAAATTCGCTTTGGTAGAAAACTTTTGGGAAACAGGATATGGAATGCCTTCATTCACTCTGCTCGGCGAAAAAATAATTCGCTTCCCCTTCATTCTCCATTCTTCTTATCCTCACGAGCTCTTACATAACTGGTGGGGTAACAGTGTTTATGTGGATTTTGAGAAAGGTAATTGGTGCGAAGGATTAACAGCTTACATGGCAGATCATCTGATTAAAGAACAACGCGGACAAGGAATTGATTACCGCAGATCAACATTGCAAAAGTTTACTGCTTATGTTAACCAGGAAAATGATTTCTCACTTGCGGAGTTTCGTTCCCGTTACGATTCACCGAGTGAGGCAATAGGATATGGAAAATGTTTAATGATGTGGAATATGCTAAGACAGGATTTAGGAGATGAAGAATTTGTTAAAGGATTTCAGAATTTTTATCGTACTAATAAATTTAAAGTATCTACGTTCGCCGATATTCAAAAATCGATGGAAGAAACATCCGGTAAAGACTTAAGCGAGTTTTTTACGCAATGGACTACAAGAACTGGTTCGCCGGAACTTCAATTAAAAGAAGTATCTGCTAATCAAACGGATAATGGATATTCTATAGATTTTACTATTGCACAAATTCAAAATGAAAATCCTTTCTTTTTGAATGTACCTGTTTTCATTTATACCGAATCAGATTTTACTAAAGAAATTATTGAGCTAAATAAAAAAGAACAACCTTTCACTTTGAATGTTGATAAAGAGCCGCTTAGAATTGACATTGATCCGGAATTCGATCTTTTCAGACAGTTACACTATAACGAAATACCACCCTCATTAGCAACAGCTTTTGGATCTGAAAAAGTGTTAATCATTCTGCCTTCAGGTGAAAATGAAGCCGTTATAAAACCATACGAAACTCTGGCTCAAAAGTGGCTGGAAGAAAAACCTGATAATTATGAAATAATATTTGATAACGAAGTAACTGATATTCCTTCTGATAAAGCTATTTGGGTTTTTGGCTGGAATAATAATTTCAAAACATTGGTTCAGGAAGGATTATCAGACTATAGTACTCAATTAAATGAAAATTCTGTTGAAATAAATAATAAAAGTTTAGCTAAAGAAAACAACAGCTTTATTGCTTCAGTAAGAAACCCAAGCAATCCGGAAGAAGTTATAGTCTGGCTAACCATTGGAAACAAAGATGCTGTACCAGGATTACTCCGTAAATTACCTCACTATGGTAAATATAGTTACCTAGTTTTTGAAGGTGATGAGCCTGCGAATATTGAAAAAGGACAGTGGCCAGTTGTTCATTCACCATTAACTAAAGTGCTTACAACTGGTGAGGAGATTGTTTTTACAAATATTCCCAAACGTGAGCCATTAGCTAAACTTCAACCTGTTTTTTCAGCAGATAATTTAATTGAGCATGTAAAGATTCTGGCATCTGAAGAATTAAAAGGGAGAGGATTGGGAACAGATGAGTTAAACGATGCTGCTCAATATATCGCTGAACAATTCAAAGCTGCAGGATTGGAACCTGCAGGTGATGAGGGCACTTACTTCCAAAATTGGACTCAAATAGTTGGGAAAAAAGATGCTAAAGAGTTTACTCTTAAAAATATAATTGGAATAATACCCGGTACAGACGAAAAGATGGCAGGGCAGTCTGTTGTGCTCTCTGCTCATTATGACCATTTAGGTTTTGGCTGGCCTGATGTTCGAAAAGGAAACGAAGGTAAAATACATTACGGCGCCGATGATAATGCAAGTGGTGTTTCAGTCATGATTGAATTAGCAAAACTTATGGGAAAAACCGAGAAACCAAAACGAACAATTGTATTTGTCGCTTTCACAGGGGAAGAGGCTGGGCTTGTTGGTAGCAGGCATTATGTTAATAATTATACTGAGTTCCCTGCTGATAAAGTTATGGCCAATATAAATTTAGATACGGTAGGAAGATTATTTGAAAAGAAACTTTTAATACTAAATGGAGAGAGTGCCCGCGAATGGAAATTTATTTTTATGGGTACTGAATATGTAACGGGTATTCCGATTTCCATGGTGCCGGAGCAACTGGATGCGAGTGATCAAAAATCTTTTATAGATGCAGGTATTCCAGGTATTCAAATTTTTTCTGGTCCCGAAGAAGATTATCATAAACCTACAGATACTTATAGTAAAATTGATGCGGACGGAATGGTTAAAGTTGCTGCGGTAACTAAAGAAGTTGTACAGTATCTTGCGGAAAGAGAAGAACCACTAACGTTTATGGGTAAAAAGGAAGATGAATCTCAAACAGATAAAAAAGGACAAACAGAGAAAAAAGAGCGAAGAGTTAGTTCCGGTACTATGCCCGATTTTGAATATTCCGGTGAAGGTATGAAGATTGGAGCTGTTATGCCGGATTCTCCCGCTGATAAAAGTGGTTTAATGAAGGGTGACATAATAGTAAAGTTTGAAGATATCCCTATCACATCATTAAAGGATTATTCCAACGCCTTAAAATCTAAGCAGCCAGGTGATGTTATTACGTTAGAATTTATTCGCGATGGTGAGAATAAAACAGCAGAGTTAGAATTAGCTGAGAGATAAATAATTTTAAGACTAAAAGCCCACGTGGGAATATTTCGGACTATTAATTTCTTTATACTTTACATTTTGTCTATATATTATTTAAGTTGATATTACTCAAAATAAGAATAAATTAGATTTAGTGACATTTTTACAACAAACCGAAGGAGATGAAACATGAAAAAATTAATACTAATACTGGTAGCTGTTTTTTTATTTTCAGGAGTTACTGCTGCACAGGATACCCTTTATTCCGAAACGGTTTTAAATGGTACTTTGGAAAATACCTGGTATCCGGAATGGGGAGGCAATAATATGGAAGTGGAATTTATGTCCGGTAACCCTAGTGGAGATTCATGGGTGGGCAAGCTTGGCAATGATCTCTCCGGAGGAGGTGTCGGTTCGGCTTTTTCCGGTGATCCCACATGGACAAATTTTCGGCTTGAGGCGCAGGTTTATGTTTCCGTTGACCAATCAACTGCGGCTACTTATTACGGAATCGAATTCAGATTGGATTCTGTGGGCAACGGTAGCGGCTATCAATTTTTGACCAGATTTAAACAAGGTGTTCCCAGCCAGGCATTGCGATTTCGTTCGCGTGTCGGCGCGTCCCCGACAGTTATCAAGGATTGGACTGCAGCCGAAATACCAGGGGGAATACCTACAACCGACGGATGGCATCACCTGGCAGTAGAAGTGGAGGGAAATCAATTCAGATTCTTTTATGATGGGAACGAACTCCCCGGTGGTCCATATACTGACGATACTTATAGCAGTGGTTGGATAGGCGCCTATGTATGGGACATGGTTGTTTCGCCTGCTTATCTTTTTATCGATGATATTTATGTGATTGATACAACCACCACCGGTATACAGGATACGCGTAGCGGCATTATTTCTGGTTATGATTTGTATCAAAACTTTCCTAATCCATTTAACCCTAGTACTACTATCAACTTCGATTTACCTGTTACGGAACTGGTTAAATTAAACATTTATAACAGTCTTGGGCAAAAACTCAGGAGTTTAACACACAGAGAATTTACAGCAGGAACCCATCAGGTTCAATGGGATGGTCTTGATGAGTTTGGTAAGGAAGCACCTGCTGGGGTTTATTATTATCAAATTCAAGCCGGAAATTTTCAGGCTACCAATAAAATGCTGTTGATAAAGTAACAGTTCGTTATTGAGATTAGATTGAACACCTGATTATGAATAGAATTATTATTTTTGTTTTAACAATTTTTCTTTTCAATGGATTTGCACAAGGAACAAATCTCTTTATTCCTGATGAAATCTACATCCAGTTTAAAAATGAGCTGGATGTAGATTCAAAAGGTCATTTTCAATTAGAGCCTTCTGTAGCCGCACTTTTTTCTGCAACACCCATTGTAGAAATTCACTCCGTTTTTCCAAAATCAGAATTGGACAACCGTTTATCCGGAATGGAGAGGATTTACCGTATAAAAATAAGTAATGCTGAAAATCTTGACGAGACGCTTCACGGGTTATCTACAAGTTCAAATGTGGTTTATGCTGAGCGAATTTCGGTAAGGCGAATGTTTGAAATACCTAATGATCCACTGTGGTTTAGTCAGTATCATCTTCAACTTTTACAAGTTGATTCTGCAAGAGGAATCCATACCGGTGACAGCAGTGTGGTGATTGCCATTATTGACGGAGGTGTTAACTATCTTCATGAGGATTTAAGAGCGGACATTTGGTTTAATAGTTCTGAAGATTTGGATGGCGATGGATTTTTATCTCCTGCTGATATTGACAATGTTGATAACGATAGTAATGGCTTTATTGATGACGTAATCGGGTGGGATTTTGTCCATTTACCGGGACAAGGTTGGCCAGGAGAGGATGATTCCCTAGCCGATAACGAACCAATGGATTTTGGTGGGCACGGAACTCACTGTGCCGGAGATGCTTCTGCGGTAACAGATAATGGTTTGGGTATCGCATCGGTGGGTGGTGCTTGCCGAATCATGTGTATTCGGGCCGGCATGACTGCCAGTAATGGTTATGGATATATCTATTACAGTATAGAGGGAATTTACTATGCAGCCAATAATGGTGCGAAAGTTATTAGTATGAGTTATGGAGGACTTGGATTTTCTCAAACTGAACAGATTGCGATTGATTATGCTCATAGCCAAGGGGTGATTTGTGTGGCGGCAGCAGGTAATGATAATAATAATATACCTCAATATCCAGCTAATTATAATCATGTGGTGGCAGTAGCTGCTACTGATGCACAGGACCATAAAGCCGATTTTTCTAATTTTGGTAGTTGGGTTGATTTATGCGCACCAGGTGTGGGAATATTGTCAACCACTGTTGGTGGAGGCTATGGCAATCAAGGCGGAACTTCCATGAGCACTCCCATTGTTGCAGGATTAGCTGGATTAACTTCAGCAATGTTCCCCCAATACACTAATATACAGGTTATAGATCGCATGTTAACCAGTTGTGACGATATTGACAGTTTAAATCCCCAGCATACCGGGCAGTTAGGAGCCGGGCGTGTAAATGCATTTAAAACGCTGGATAAAGTAATTCGTTTATACTCATACAACATCCTTGATTCGGCATCAGGTAATAATAATGGTCATTTGGATTATAACGAAACCGTCGAATTAGTACTAACACTCAAAAATACTTATGATGCTGTGACAAATGTCAGTGCCACAGTTACAAGTTTAAATCCAATCGTAACAATTACCGATAGTTCATCTGCTTTTGGAAATATGCAATTGGGCAGTATTTCTAGTAA
>RCNB010002169.1_pt1 | contig 14177 bp, 12 predicted proteins | sample 2041321 | NCBI WGS metagenome assembly RCNB01 (sample SAMN09708232, study PRJNA481090) | Marine sediment metagenome, whole genome shotgun sequencing project. | reverse complement strand
TGGTGCAGACGGAGTACTGATTAGTGGATGTCACATCGGTGATTGTCACTATATTTCGGGCAATGAATATGCGTTAGAACGATTTGAAAAAATGCATAAAATTCTTATTAAACAACTTGGCATAAATGAAAATCGTGTGAGATTAGAATGGGTCTCTGCATCTGAAGGAAAAAGGTTTTCTGAATTAATTACAGAATTCACAAATCAAATAAAAGAATTAGGTCCACTAAAAAATTAATTGATTTCTATTTCACTTCTTTCTCTCTTACTCTTTATCTAGTTATGGAAGTTTCTTTGCTAGCTTAGTTAGAATAGTTAAAGTAATTACTAAAATTAAAGAAATTACTAAGATTGTTCTATATACTAAGGAGATCCCTCCAGAATTAAAAAATGGCTCAAGAGTTATAGTTACGAAAGCAATTCCAATAAATTGCCCCGCTGTAGTTAAACCAGCTAGAGCACCTCTCCTTTCTTGAGATAATGTCTGACTGTAGTACATGAGAGATGTAAATAACAATCCACCTGCAAAGCCCATAAAGATTAAACCTGTAGTAGTTAAAACAAGGGCTTCAAAACTATTATTACCGAATATAACTAAAATTATGCCTGCTATAATAAGTGAAATCAATGCAATAGATAATGTGAGCCTAATTCCTCTCTTCTTAATTATTATCCCCGCAATGATGGCAGATAGGAAACCCATAATTCCATATAGTAATAGAACCACACCAGAAATATTCTCAGGAATTACATACGTAAAAGATCGTGAAGTCCATATAATCGATGCAATAGAAGTATGAGAAAGTAAAAAAGCTGACAAAATCAATAGTAGTACTACAGGTCTTCGAATTTCAATCCCCAAGTGTGAGAAAAATTCTCGAACGTCCATTTTTGATGTATTTTTTGGTTGGCTTCTTTTTAGACTAAGGATTATTATGAATCCTATACCAGTAATAACCACAAAAATTATGTAAAGATATCTCCAACTTAAAATTAATATTTGTCCAGCTAGTAAAGGACCAATTCCAACTGCTAAATTAGCAAAAGCGCCAAGTAATCCAATTTTTTTAGAAATTTTAGGTCCTGGGGTTATATCTGTAATTAACGCTATTAAAACGGGATTTACAAAGCCAAAACCAATTCCACCTAATACATTAGCTAATATAAAGATTATTAGAGAGAACGATAAAGATGCTAGAATCATTCCTATTCCAAAAATTGACAATCCTATTAAAATTACGGTATATCTTCCTTTTACATCTGAAATTGCCCCTGAAAATAATTGCACGAAGGCAAAGGGGAACATAAAACTAGGTATTGATATTAACAAATCATCTGCTGAAACAGAAAATTCAGTGGCCAGCACTCTAAATAGGACAAGAATGACATTACCTGTTAAAGGACCTAGTGCAAAAAGTAAATAAATAATAATTTCCACCAGCAATGAAGCTTTAACTAGTTCTTGTCTTTTTATATCAGTTTGTTCTGCCTTCATAATGAGATTTACCTTCTGATTTTAGAAGTAATCTATATGTAATTGATGAATTATTTATATTCTTTCTTAGTTAAAGATATAAAAAAAAAAAAAATTTAGATTTAAGATACAAAAAGCGCAATTTGAGAGAAAAACGTGGTTACCATGATTACAAACAGAATTGCACCGGCTAGAATAAGATATATTCTTCGAGATTTTTCGTCAAATTTATCATTTAAAGCAAAACTCAGAAATCCTACTACAATGAAAAATAGACCAACATTTACACCTATTCTAGCTATATTTCCAACGATAATTACCTGATATTCCATCCAATATCTGATTAAATTCGCTCTTTCAATCTTTACGATATAATCATTATACCCGTATAATCCTTGCATATAGTTCATTTCGTTTTGTTGGATTTCTAATGATAGCCATATAGAAGCGTTATCTGCGATTGATTTACTAATCATGAGTATAGTACCAAAAATGATTGCTACTAATAATCCATAGATAAGGAATTTAGTAGCTTTTTCTTTATCCATTACTGGTAACATATCATACAAGCTTACTTTTCTTTCTTCTGTCCCCATTTTTTATCCCCTCAGATAATTTGCTTTCAATATTGATACTAAAGCTAACATAGCGTAAGCAACTAGAATGATTGCTCCTACAACTAATAAAAGATTATTCAAAGTCTCTCCTGGGCCATCAACTTTTATGGTAATATCAAAATATACATCTCTTACTGTGGAAGGACCTGAGTTAGTTCCATAAACTATAACGAAATAATCACCTGGCCACGATATTAACGAATCTCCTACTCTATCTCCCATAAATTCGATATAGAAATAAATTCCACTACCCGGTAAGGATAATGCTGTAGCATCGTCAGTACTTACGGCAGGCGTTGACCCCCATCCAAACTCAGAATAAACAAACCATAAACCTGAAATTCCACCTGGTGTGCTATTCAAACTATACGCTTGATTGTAGGTGCTCTTAGCAATAATTTTTATGGTAATACTTGTATTCGGGTAAAATTCTGAAATCTCTACTATGAGTTTTTGATCTTTAACTAAAGTCACCGGTTGAGCGAATGCTTTCGTCAGACCTGAATTACTATCTTCGTAAATATGTTCAGATTTCTTGTCGTAAATTATGACTTTATCTAATACTAATCCCAATACTGGGCCAAGTATCAAACATGCTATACTTATACCTATAATGATGTAAGCGGTTTTTTTTTTCAAAAGACGACTCATTTTCACCATGTCTACACCTTTAAAGTTTTTATTTATTTTAGTTAGATGTTATTGTGTTTAAATTAGGTAAATTCGCTATAAAAATATGTCTTCAATTTTTATTAACGGATGAATTATTTGAATTTTCAGAAAACTCTAAAAAAATGCGATACAAATAAAATTTATGTTGAATTCTTAATCGTAATTAATTTTAGTAAGTGATAGTTGAGAATTGGTTATGAAAACAAATGAGTCTTATTCTGATTATATGTTTAATTTCATAGATGCAATCTGTACCAAGTTTGGACCAAGATATTCTTGTAGTGAAGCTGAAAAGAGCGCAAATATTTGGATAAAGAAAGAACTTGACCAATTTTGCGACGAAACTTTCATCGACGAGTTTGAAACGCGCCCAGCGATGTATCCTCAAGGCTTTACTAAGATAGCTGGACTTTTATGTGGGATATCACCTTTATTTATGCCTTTGATTTTCCCGTTTCCGATAATATCCTTAATCCTTGTAATCCTCGGTATTACGGTGCTCTATAGCGAGTTATTTTTAATGAAAGGATGGATCGGATTTCTTTTTAAAACTAAGAAATCTAGTAATGTATTCGGAATAATAAAACCTACAGAGGAAGTTAAATTTCGTATAATATTTGAAGGTCACACCGACAGTGCAAAAGAAATGAATATTGCAAGTTATAAAACGCGAAACCGTAAGCTCGTTGGAATAATAGGGCTCTATTTCTTATTTCACACTATAATCTTTTCTATCTTGAAATTTGTCGTTCAATTAGTTTCGGGACCTTCTATCATAATTTTGAATTGGGGAGTAATTTCTATTACATTTTTAGATCTTGTCTATTTTATTCCGCTTGTTATAATTTACCCCTTTTTTATCTTGTTAGTGAAGGGATTTCTTGGAAAGACAGTGGTTTTGGGTGCTAACGATAATTTATCTGCCACTGCCGTTGCTGTAGCAATAGGAAAGCACCTAAGCGAAAATAGACCAAAGAACGTTGAAGTATGGATTGGTTCGCAAGGAAGCGAGGAAGTGGGCGATAGAGGAGCTGAAGCCTTCGTTGAGAAGTATGGGAAATTAGGTATTCTTGATAATTCTTATACCGTGGTTTTAGAATGTTGTGGAGCAGCAGAGGATATGTTCTTAATTGAAAAAGATATGCATCAAGCAGTATATGATACAGAAATCAATAGTCTCCTATTACAAGCTCATACAGAGACAAAAGTTGAAAATCTCGACTTATTAAACATACGAACTGGAAGTCTTAAAATTGGAGCGTGTGATGCCTGCCGATACATTCACGAAGGATTCAAAGCAGCAGCCTTAATGGGTATGGAACACGCTAAAAACAAAGCTGTTAACTGGCATTCTATTAAGGATGCTCCAGAAAACATTGATAAAAAGATTTTGAGCAATTTTCTCGTTGTTTCTCTTAAATTTGTTGCATTAGTTGATAAAAAATTTAATTAAAAAAAAGAAAAAATGAAAATTTGGGTCTAAATAGTTATTTAAATCCTAATTCTCTTAATTTTACTTGGGTTCCTTGGATTTTTTCAGGTGTAAGGTCATACCATTTCCAAAAGATTAAAGCTCCAATAAAGATAAATATGGCCGGAATTAGCCCTAAATGTATTTGAATTCCCACTAATGCTGATGCTGGTTGGACACTTGGATCTCCACCCTCAATAAATCCCGTTAAACTATGAACGACAGCAAAAGTTATTGTCTGAGCTATTATTCCTATACGAGCAAAAAACTGTGAAAATCCACTATATACTCCCTCTTCGCGTCTTCCTGTAATTACAACAGATTCATCAATTACATCTGACATAACTGGAAAGATCATAACCCAGAAACCTCCAAGAAAGATACCCCATACAAACATGATAGCAATAACGGCCCAATAATTTGTTACGAAAAGCAGTGGTAAAGCAAATATTCCTAAACCAATTGCAGAAATTAACATAGTCTTCTTGTTATTATTTACCTTTTGAGAATATTTAACCCAAAATGGTGATGCGAGAATCACTCCAACAAGAAAGGCAGCAAATATTAATGTAGCCATTAAATTAACTGATATGCCCGGTACTTGTTCTATCACGTAGCCAACTTCGTAGTTAAGAGAATTCTGCATCGTAACCAGCAGACATTGATACATTGTATAAATTCCCATGTATACTAGGAAGGATTTTTGCTTTAATGCAATAACTAACGACTTAAAAAAAGACTCTCTTTCTGGATTTTTTTCGTAAGTTTCCAGATATTGTCCTACAAGCTCTTTATCTTCTCGAAATCCAGGTATTGCTAAAAGCATTCCAATCAAACATACTAAAGCTATTACGACTCCTTGTACAACAAATGATTGTAAAACTACATCTCGAGTTGCAGTGCCGGGGTATTTAAATACTAAAGGAGGCAATAATGCGCCTAACGCTACTCCAATTACACCGATTGGGATATAGATTCCACTTGCGATTCTTCGTTCTTTATTGGATCTATGTTTCTCAGGAAACAGTGCCATAAAGTTTACAAAAAAGAGTGAATGAAATGTATCAAATAAACACATTGTAAAAAGCATCCATGCAAATAAAAACACTGCACCAGATGCGGGATCAGTCACGGGTGGCATAAAAACAACTATGTAACTGAAACATAAAGGTATTCCTCCAAGTAACAGCCAAGGAAATCGCCTACCATATTTCTTTGTAAACTTAAATGGACGGTTAGTTAAGTATCCAATTAATGGATCATTTACCATATTATACAAGGCAAACAGAAATGTTCCTAAAAAGATGACCCATACTTCTAGACCTACAACAGCTTCGTAATAAAAGAACACTGTACCCACAAAAGCCATATTTATAAATTCTCTTGCCGCACTACCCGAACCATAAGATGCCATGTTCAATTTACTATGACGAATTTCTAACGCTTCTTCTTCCATTGTTAATACCGATTTCTTTTTATTTTTTATTTTAAAATAAGTTGTAATTAAAGTATTAGATTCTAATGTTTATATAATTTTTAGTTTTTTTTTCAGCGATTTTTAATATTTTCATACGAGTTAATCAATAATCAAGCTTTTTCTTCGTCGTTACAGTTCAAAGAGGATTTGTTTTTGCACAGTTCGATCACTAAAATTAAAGTCTTTAATTCACTATACAAGTTGTAATAAATATGACAACTAAACCAAATATTATTTTGTTTATAACTCACGATCAGGGGCAATTTTTAGGTTGTTACGATACGCCTACAGCACCAAATTCTTTAAATACACCTAATCTAGATAAGCTTGCTAAAGATGGAGTCCGATTTACGAATCATTTTTGTACTGCTCCTCAATGTAGTCCTAGTCGAGGAAGTATACAAACATCTCTTTATCCACATCAAAATGGTTTGATGGGGTTGGTTAATCGCGGTTGGTCTCTACCCTCCAGTAACAAAACTATTCCTATGTACCTCAGAGAAGCTGGTTATTCAACTCATTTAATTGGTTTACAACACGAAGCTAGGGATGTAAGGACTTTAGGATACGACTCATATAGCAGAAGAATGAAAGAATACAGATATGATACGAATAAAATGTTTGGTGAATACGAAAATTTCCTCGAAAATCATAAAAATGATGAAAAGCCCTTTTATCTCAATATCGGTACAATAGAAATACACAGGCCTTTTATAATATGGAGCCAACCTAACAATACGTACTCCGTAAAAGTCCCTCCATTTCTACCCGACAACGATAAGGTTCGTAAAGATCTTAGTTTGTTTTATGGAATTATCAACCCCGTAGATGAGGTAATAGGAAAAATTATTGAAATTTTAGAAAAGACTGGTTTAAGAGAGAATACGCTTTTTATATATACTACCGATCATGGAAGCCCTTTCCCAAGAGCTAAATGTACGCTCTATGATCCGGGAATAAAAACTCTGCTCGTAATGAACTGTCCTAGCCAAAATTTATTTTCAGGTGGAAAAGTCCTTGACCAAATGATAAGCAATATAGATCTTATGCCTACTTTGTTGGATTTAATTGGAGCAAAATTACCCGAAAATATCGAAGGGAAAAGCTTTCTACCTATTCTAAAAGATACTACGATCCCTTTTAGAAGCGAGATATTTACTGAGAAAACCTTTCACGAGATATACGATCCCTTAAGGAGCGTCAGAACTAAAGAATTCAAATATATTCGCAATTTTGAGCCAAGCGAATTTCTTTATCAAGTACCATTATATATTGAGAAAGGGTTATCTGGTCAAGACTTAAAAGATAAAATAAAGATTGATAGAAAAGAAGAAGAACTCTACGACTTGGAAAAAGATCCATACGAAAATAATAATCTTATAAACGATCCTGCTTATAAAGCAATTTTGCTCAATTTAAGAAAAAGTCTAATGAATTGGATGGAAAAGACTAACGATCCGCTCTTAAAAGGGAAAATTAAAGATGAAAGACAACAACCTCCAAAAAAATATTGAGGATAAAAAAAAAAGGAGTTATTGTTATGAAATTCTTTTTTGAGTAGAACTTCTTATTTTGATTCTCCCTTGAGTAACTCTTTAAATGGTAATGTAAGAAAATCTCCGACAATAAAAAGTAAGAAAACTAGCAATACCGTAATCGTATCAAAACGTACTCCATCAACTACTATATTAGGTAAGAAGACTGCAAATATCCAAATTAACTTATAAATAAACTGAAATAGAAGTATAGGCATATATTTGATGGGATCGCGCAATCCCAAAATTGCTAATATTCCAAATGTAGTCCATACTGCTGCTGCAACCCCATAAACATATAAATCTTGAGGTGGTTGTGAAAATAGTGTCATTGCAAAACTTGGCGAAATAAGCATCATTAGTCCAATGCCTCCTGCTAAAACAATAGTTATGATATACATTATTTTTAACTTTAATTTCAAATCAATATTATCTAACATGTTACTCTTTCACTTTTTTGTAATTTTTTTTAGAATTGGATCATTTAAGATTTTGTCTTTTTTGTATATAAACTTTCTTGAAAAATTGATAAATGAAAAAAATTCTTGTTAAATAATATGTCAATATGCATTTAGATAATATAGACATATATCGAATCGATCGTAAAAGAAACGTTTCACGAAGTGAAAAAAAATGACCGAAAAATTATACTGGAAAACTCCTTACGAAACATCGTTTAAAGCAAAAGTTATTGGTGTGAAAGAAGAAGGAGTAATTTTAGACAGAACTCTCTTTTATCCTCAAGGTGGTGGACAAGTAAGCGATAAAGGAAAGTTAGACAAAGAAGGGTTGATCCTAAAAGTTGAAACGGTCTCTAAAGAGGGGGATAATATCATACATCATATCTCCTCCAAAGTTGAGAATAAAATACAAGTAGGGGATTCTATCATTGGAGAAATCGACTGGGATTATAGATATGGCGTAATGCGAGCACATTCGTCCCAACACATACTATCAGCTCTTATCAAAAACAAATTTAACATCGATACTGCGCACGCTACTATTTCTTTTGAAGATGTTTCACTCCAAATTGCTCAAACTATAAACGACGATCAATTTAAAGAAGTAATAAATGAATTTTATCGAATATGTACTATTGAAAACCATGATTTTCAAACCAAAGTTGTTCATAGAGACCAAATTGATACTAATGATAAGAAAATTCGAGGAAAGATTCCAGAGCAAGGTAAAGTTAGATTAGTAGAGCTCAAAAATTACGATTTGATTTGTTGCGGTGGGACACATGTGAAAAATACCGCAGAAATTGGTCCTATTTTTGTCTATGAATTCACCAAGGGAACCAATTTTAAATTCATAGTAGGCTTGAAAGCGTTAAATCAACTTACAACTGACAATTTTTACATTTTGAATTACGGTCGAAATTTAAACCTGCCAGCCTTAACTATTGTAGAAAATTTCCAGAAACAGTTGGATAAGAAGTTAATCGTTCAACAAAATTACGAAATACTAGCTATTACCGTATTAAAACTCGTCTCGCAGAATCCCAAAATAATACTAAATGACGTGAAAATTGGATGCATAAGGATGGATTTTGACTATAAGAGCATCCAAAAATCTTTTAAGGATTTTCCAAAAGATTACCTACTACTTATTTTGGAAGAAAATAACAAAATTCGAATTCTTTCCAATACTGAAAAAGCTAGTGCTAACGATGTATTACAAAAGTTATTGAAAAAATTTGGGGGTAAAGGTGGAGGCAGCCCTTTTTCTGCGCAAGCAACCCTACGAGACGAACCAAAAGATATACTAATAGAATTAGAGTTGTAATTGTTTCATAGCTTTATCTATAGGTAAATCTTTCAGTTCTAACGCTCTTTTATAGTGTTTTTCACAAAACCATTCTGCAAAGGGAGGATGACCAACCATTCCTTCTCTTTCCATCCTCTCCTCCCATTCTCTATCTGATGCTCTTTTCTTAAAATATATTAGACCTCCTTCGTCAGGATAATCTAGTCTTTTATCGCATATACAACATACTGGAGGTTTCATTTTTCTGTATTTTTATTTTGTATCAAATTTATTTGAAAAAAGACATTATTGATATTAAATCTATTTTAATTCATTAACAAGTGAAAGATGAAGTATGGACATTGAAAAATTCCTTAACGATATTTTAGGTGTAATAAACGGGCAAAAAGCGTGGGATTGGGTAGCTAAAATTTCCCAGTATAATCGAGTTCAAGCATCAAAAGGGTATCACGATAGTCTTGAGACAATTAAGAAAGAATTGGTGAATTTAGGGTATGACGACATAGAGCATTTTAAATCTCCGGCCGATGGAGAAACAACAAGTTGGGGCTATCAAGCATCGTATCAATGGGAGATCGAAGCTGGCGAGCTATGGATTGTAGAACCTGAAAAGACTAAACTATGTGATTTCAACGACATACCCGTTTCAATATTTACTCATTCAATATCGTGTAATGATACCACAGAAATAATAGATATCGGAGTAGGTGATAAAAAGGAAGATTACGACAGAGACGATATAAATGGTAAAATTATATTAATGTCAGGCTCAATCTTTTTGTGCCGGTCACTCATTGAGGAAAGTGGAGTTTTAGGAGTTATATATTATCCAGATTTGAATAGGACGAAAGATAATTTCGATCGTCGGATTTATAACGGATTATTTACTACAAAGGATAGAATGGATAATGCTAAATTTGGTTATAGTATTTCATATAACCAAGCGATGCATTTGAAAGATTTGTTGAAAAAGGGACCTGTGAAAGTAAAAGCTACCATAAAAGCTGAATTTATGGAAGGTAACCTAGAAGTCCTAACAGCTCCTATTAAAGGAACAGAATTCCCCGATCAAGAAATAATTATCATTGCTCATCTGTGTCATCCCCTCTCAAGTGCTAACGATAATGCTAGCGGTGCTGCGGGTTTACTTGAGCTAGCGCGAGCATATAAATACATGATAGATAGAGAAATTTTAGAATGCCCTAAGCGAACCATAAGGTTTGTATGGGTTCCAGAATTTAATGGGACGGTCCCGTGGATGAAGTACCACGAAGCTAAGATGAGAAAAGTATTAGCGTGTATCAACTTAGATATGATTGGAGAACATCAATTAAAAATAGGCCAGCCGTTAGAAGTCAACTTTGCTCCTCGTTCTACACCAGCAATTATTAACGATATCGCTTCACTCTTCGTAAAAAAAATAGCAGATCACCCCAAGGGAATTGCCGTCAATGGAACTAAAACTCCAATGTCTTATCGGCTTAGAAGCTACGATGGAGGTAGCGATCATGTCCTCTTTATAGATTCCTTTTTTGGAATTCCCTCACTCATGTTTGGTCATGATGATCCCAATTGGCATTCAAATGTGGATACCGTTGAATATTGCGATTCCACTGAATTAAAACGTGTAATCGCGATGACTTTGAGTATATCCTATATCCATTCAATGTTTGACAATAAGCTTATAAAGGAATTTTGGCCTTTGGTTCATCAAGGATTATTTAAAAGACTTGGTGATGCGATTAAACTTATAGAAGAATTATTTCTGTCTATTTCTTGTCCCGTAGAACCTAATACAGAAGACTTTGGAAAAGAATTGTTTTTATTGGGTCGTGAACTTTTAAAAGCGTGCTATCAATATGAGATTGAATCTATGGAGTGGATAAAAAAGTTTGATGTTTCCTCAGAAATTATTGAACTCATAGTATCGGTAAAAGAGGAAATGAAAGGATTGTGTGACTACCAACTTTATAAGTGGAATGAAAAATTCAATTTTGACGAAAATGATATAAAAAATCTCAGAGCAAAGTACGCCAATATTTATGAACCCAATTACGAAGGACCATTTGTTGTAAGAGAGGCTTTTAAATTACTCAATTATCCAATTTTTAAGGAATTTATGGTAGAATTACAATACGAGTTTTTAGGGCCAATTAACGAGATGATTAATCTGTTAGGGAAAGGTTACGATACTATGCAGATATCTGCTTTCCTATCCTTGGAATATGAGACAATAGTTAGGCCAGATAAAACATTGAAAATGGTTAACCATCTCGAAACGGAAGGATTGATTAAAAAAAAGTAATAAAATTCTATTGTTTAATGTAATTCGATATAATCTTGATTTACTTTTAACATTTCTTCAAACATTTCTTCGGCTTTTGATGCGTTATTTATTGTTGGGTCCAAGAGTAAAGCTTGAAATGCAATATCCTTTGATTTTTTAAGAATTGCTTCAACCACTAAATCTTGAACTGAAGCTTGATTGCGCAATAATGCTGCTAATCCTTTTGGATAATCACCAAGCTTGATTGCCTTTAACCCTTTCTTGGTAACAATTGCAGGACATTCTACAACCAAATCGCGAGGAAGATTAGTGATAACACCGTCATTAGGCAAATTAACAGAATCTTCTTCATGGTTAGAATCAGTTATTATACCCTCGATAATAGGAATTGCTCTTTCATGATCAGGCTTTACAAGTCGCGCACCTTTCCCTTTTTTTATCAATCTCTGTAGTTTTCTTCCTGTATATAATGTAATGGCTTTATAACCATTATAGAATTTCCTTGCACCCTCGGTATCAGCTTTTTCCCAAGCCCATGAGATGTATTCACCGTAGTGAGAATCTTGCGTGTATGGAATATATCCAAACTTTTCAAGTATATATGTTATTAAATCGACATCATCTATGAGACCTACATAGTTTCTGAGAAAAGCTGGGCCCTTTCGGCGTAAATCAGGATACGCATCTTGATTTTTATCTATATACTTTATCTCAAGTAACACTAAACCTCCAGCTTTCATTTCGAGGTTAACTAGAGGTGTTTGGAGAATTTGGCTATACATATGTTTAAACCCAGGAAATTCGTGACATAAACCTACAAAGTTTATCGAAGGAAACTTTCGCTTGACTGCTAAACAGATTCTACTCATAGGATTTGAGTAATTAATAACATGAGCATCAGGGCAGATTTTATTGATGTCTTCACAAATTTCGAGGATCGGAGGAATCACCCGTAATGAATGAAAAAGACCACCTGGGCCACCGTTTTCCCCATAAATCTGTTTATTACCAAACTTCCGAGGAGTTTCATAATCCAACTCAAACCATTTAAATCGAGGTGGAACTTCTATAGAATTTATGATATAAGTAGCATTTTTCAAAGCCTTTTTTCTATCAATTGTGGACTCTAAATTAAAATCTAAATGTTTCTGCTCGATTGCGTCTTTACATGACTGGGTCACTAAATCTAAGTTAGTTTGATTAATGTCGTGCAAACTTATTGTAGAACCTTGCAAAACATCGCTGTTAATTATACTACCCACTGAACCCAATCCAAATTGTAAAGAGCCCGCCCCAATTATTACTATTTTCTCCTTTTTTGTCAAAATCTAGATCCTTGACTGTCTAATTAAATTAAGTAATATATTTAATTAGAAAGTAAAAAACTTATGAATTTTCCAATAAATCGTAGAACGATTTCACTATTCCATAATCAACTTAAATTATATATTTAAAATTCTCGTCTTCTAAAATCCAAGCACCCAGAAACCTATCTTTTGTTTTTTTATCCCAAATGTTTTCAATATTAGTTATACCTTCATAGAGTTTTTCTAATAATTCTTTTCCCACGGGATATTCTTCGTGTGAAGGATAAATTTCTTGTATATTCGATTTATCAAAAAGCTCTAATAATTTTGAAATGCTATCTAAAATTACAGAAAATTGTCGCTTTTTTGGTAGGTACATCGCTCCATAATGAGCAGTATCTCCCGTAAATAAGTCACCCTTATCAGTCAAGAGAGATATTGAGCCAACAGAATGGCCGGGGGTATGAAAAACTTTAACAATTATACCTCCTAAATCAAACTCATCTCCTTCTTTTAATGAATTTGCAATTAGTGAAGGTTTTAATATGAAATCCTTTTTCCTATATTCATCTATTAATTCCTTTGAGGAATCATTTATATAAGACATATCTAACGGCAAAGAAACGGCATTTTTCTCACTTTCATGTATATATATTTCAGAAAATTCATCATTTGCCCCTCTATGGTCAAAGTGGAAATGAGAATTAACTACTAATAGCTTTCTTGTTCCGATGATTTTATCAACAATTGGTTTTAAAGGAAAGAGGCCACATCCCGTATCAATTAATAGAGCTTTATCATCGCCGAGTAATAAATATATATTTACATAAGTAGTATAAAAGCGAGGATCAAGCTCATCTAGCCTTTCTCTGATAACATATAAGTAATCTTTATGCTCTAATACTTCGTACCAATCTTCTGAACTATCCATAAAGGCTATAATTAGAGTATAAATTTAAAATTTAGTATTCATTTTAAAGAAAACAAATTCTCCAATAGTATCCCAAACATCACGCAACCGTAAAAGGTTGTGATTTAGTAATAATTTCTACCTTGCCATTCCGAATAAGGACATCGTTCTCAAGTCTTTGACCACCCAAACCTTGCTTGTAGGCTCCAGGTTCTATTGTAAATACCATTCCATCTTGAATTGTCTCTTCTTTCCAGTGTTTTTTTGAATACTCGTCCGTAGGTTTTCGAGTTACAAACGGAGAATCGTGTACAGTTAACCCTAAACCATGACCTAAAGAATAAGGCATGAGATAACCACCTTTCTTAAGTATATTTTCTGCTGTATCATGGATTTTCCATAGGGGTACATCCATATCAATCATCTCAATGGCAGTTTCATAGGATTTGATCGTTAATTCACGCATTTTAATCTGTTCGTCTGATAATTTACCAAAAGTAATCGGAATTGTAATATCACTGTTATATCCCTGAAATTTTGCCCCAAAATCGATTAAAGCTAACCCTGTTAAACCAAATCTCTGATCGCTAGCAAAAGGATGTTGGTGAATTTCATGAGCTCGTGATGAATTTGCAACAAGAGGTTCAAAAGCTACAT
>RCNB010001623.1_pt1 | contig 14178 bp, 13 predicted proteins | sample 2041321 | NCBI WGS metagenome assembly RCNB01 (sample SAMN09708232, study PRJNA481090) | Marine sediment metagenome, whole genome shotgun sequencing project. | reverse complement strand
GCCTCCAGTGCTTTTTGTGGCAGTGGTGTTGGGTATTCCTTCTGGAATTCAGCGATAATTTGGTCTGGGGTCATGTGTAAAAACCAAGCAGATCGTTTCAAGTAGTTCTCGATTACTAGCGCTCGCCGTCTTCCCAGAGTTGTCGTTATGAAACTTGGGTCTTGGGGCTTATGACGGATTTCCGTTCCATTCATCCCCACGACCCTATCAGAGAGAGCACCCCAAAGCGTCGGGCAAATACGCTAGATGTTTGCAAACCCGACCGCTATTTTCGCGATTTCGCTGTCAAATCATCGTTGGGGCTATCCAAAATTTGCCGCACTCAGAATCTGCCCACGCTTTGGGGTGCTCTCCTAACTTTGAAGGTCTTCGTTCCTTCGGGCCAGCTTCTTCCGCTTGACCGTTTCGCCGCGGGTGACGGCTGCGTTGCGATCTCCTATGTTGCCCTCGCAGAATAGGATAGCGGGGCAACGATTCACGGCAATGGCGAAACCGGCAACACACAAATGGGCTTTCAAGGCGGGCATGCGATCGGGTGCCTACAGCTGGAGATCTTCAGCCAAAGCGATAGGCCGGCTCAAGTCCGCTGTCGCGGAAATCAAAGCGGTGAACCGCACTGATCCGGTCGCGGCAACTGAGGGGGTGATTTCGCTTGCCGAGCGGATCTGGCCCGCTTTTGAACATATCGACACGTCGTCCGGAGCCTTGGGTGGCGCAGTCAATCGGACAATTGAGACACTGATCCCGATCTTGATCGCGGCACCCGCTGATGAGGCGACCCGTTCCAAATGGCTGGACCGGTTGCGTCAGGCGATCCAGGATGATGGCGTCGATTATCTTCACCCTTTCTCTGAGTGCTTTGGGGAAATCGCTAAATTTCCAAAACTGATGAATGAGCACGCCGATCTGGATCTCGACCTTATCCGGCATGCCTGGTCGGACTGGACGCAGTTTTCCTATGTCAGGTCTGCAACGCTTACCTTGTCCTGCCTGCTTGAGGCAGAACGCTATGGTGATTTGGCGGACGTGTTGGCATTGCAAAAGTCGCGATCTTGGTCCGATGAGCGGTTTGCAGCACAAGCCTTGCTACGGCAAGGGCGAGAGGATGAAGCTTTGGCCTTTGCGCAGCGTATGTTGGATGCGGATCGTCCGACTTATGATCATTCTGACATCTCCAGGTTTTGCGAAGAGATTCTGGTGCGGCAGGGTAAGACAGATGACGCCTATCGCCGCTTTGGATTAGTAACCGCCGCGGGCAACACTTATCTGGCCATGTGGCGCAGTCTGTTCAAACGATACCCCGAAAAAGACCCGCGCGGTATCCTCGAAGATCTGATGGTCCTCTATGACGCCAAGGGTAAATGGTTTGCCACTGCCAAAACGGCTGGTTTTCTGGATATCGCACTCGACTGCGCTGCGGACGCCTCGGTAGAACCTGCGACGCTTATCCGAGCTGCCCGGGATTTCACTACGAAGGACCCGACGTTTGCAGCGAATGTGGCGCTTCAGGCAATTGCGCACCTGCTTGCAGGCCGGGGCTATGAGGCCATCCCGCCTGATCTGGATGCGGCAACCGGTCATCTCCTGGCTGCGGCTACCAAGCTGGACCAAGTGAGTTGGGCGCTTCGGGCGCTGCGGCGACTGGAGGCGCAGCCACAAGCAGATGCTCCCATGGTGATGCGGCTGCGTGCTGCTATCAGCGTCTTCGAGAGCGCGGTGGCGTAGCCCTTGGTTACGCAATCGAGCTTGCGGAACAACTTGACCGACGCGATCGGTCACGATCGCACGCCTGTGGTGTTGCGAATGTTCGAAGTGTATGGTCGCTTCTAAAAGGATAGCGACAGCTGGCCCACCGACTAATGCTCGAATTGAAGATTTGCGACGTGGAAAGGATCGTTGACAAATGGTAACGTATATGTCACCATAAAATGCTTATGAATGAGCTAGTAATCTATGTCACTGAAGATGGAAAAGCACCGTTCGCTGATTGGTTTGACAAGCTCGATACGGTTGCAGCCTTGAAGGTAAGAACTGCGCTCGCGCGGATCGAAACTGGCAACCTAGGAGATGTGAAGCCAGTAGGGCAGGGCGTGTCCGAACGGCGTATCACTTTTGGCCCAGGTTATCGTGTCTATTTTGGCCAAGACGGCGACAAACTCGTGATTTTGCTTTGTGGTGGCACGAAGAAGCGCCAGTCAAGAGACATCGACCAGGCCAAGGCATTTTGGGGCGACTACAAAAGCCGAAAACAGAAAGGAGATTGACGTGCCACTGACCAAAGATTTCAAAGACACCATCAAGGCGCGCGCTGAGCGCGATCCTGAGTTTCGTGTTGGCTTGTTTCGTGAAGCGATCGAGGCGATGCTCAGCGACGATCTCGAAACGGGCAAGGTGCTGCTTCGAGACTATGTGAACGCCACTGTAGGGTTTGAGACCCTTGCCGAGGACATGCAGAAAGACCCCAAAAGCTTGATGCGCATGCTCAGCGCCAAGGGCAATCCGCGCGCCGACAATTTACTGGCCATGGTTGCCCGCCTTAAGCAGCGCGAGGGTGTGTCTTTTTCACTGACCCACGATAACGGGCTTCACGCGTAACCTTTCACTCAACGTGCTTTGCATGTGGATATAGTGTACTTTTCGTACTCCCAGTTGATGAGAGTTCAACGGATACTGAAACGCCTCGACCTCGTGGATAACAAAGACATAGTTCTTATTGATGCTCGGAATGACAATAAGCTGTCCGGATCAAAAGCAACCTAGCCCCGTCAAAACCCTTGCAGTTTTGGCGGGGTTTGCCTAAGGGTGGGGAGTTGATTTAGGTCAGTAGTTACGACCTATAAGACTTGTTATGTTAAGTATATCTGTCTTTAGGCGGGCGTCAGGGCCTGTTCGGGCTCAGTGCAGAATGACACCTCGTTCGACGCATCCACCGCTTCAAATACCGTGACTTCCAATTCGTCGTACATTGTCAGTCACGTTTTGTTGGTTTGAACCGCGGGCATTCAGACGGGCGAACCATACCAAACCCCTGTTTCGACATCAGATTACCGGGATGTTCTGCGCTTGGTCCCCATATCGCCTGATACGTGTCATATGCCCGCCCATTACGTTGCAGCCATATCCCAAAGGTCATCAAAAGTAACCACCAGCCGCCAATCGCAAGCCACATCCAGACAGGAGCATTCGCCGCCCAAAGACCCGTCTGAACAGCAACAATGACAAGGCCTACAGTTATGTAACCCACAGTCTTATGCGCAAATTCGAACATAAGACGTCGACGGGTCATATTGTAGTGATCTCCTTGCAAATTGCCATCGGGTCGTGGCGCCGTGGGCCCGCCTTTGGTCCCGCGAAACAACCCCGATAACACCTGCAGCAGACCTAAAACCATAACGGCGTATCCCAGCACTTGGTGAAACAAAGCCGATCCAAGATTCTGCGAAGAAACCAACGTCATGATCAGGGCAATGCAGGCAACTGAAAAGGACCCTAGTTGGCCCAGAAAGTGTACATTCCACCACAAGGGATTGTCGAGATCCCGTGGCCAGTTCTGACCGGGTGTGATCTTAAAAAACCGCGCAACAAGGATCGCCACTGGCGTTAGCATCCCCCAGGATAACAGCATCAGACGGGCATGCCACGACAGTGCGAATCCGATATCATGGGCGCGGGTCGGATCGACAGGGTGGAGCAACCAGTCCAACATCAACCTTTGACCGCACCCGCTGTCATACCGGTAATGATTTGCTTGGACGCAATGAACGTGAAAATGATGGGTGGGATGGCCAGCAACATGCCCGTGGCCATGATCACACCCCAGTTGATGTCATACTCGGTGATTGAGTTCACAATGGTAACCGGCACGGTCCGCGTGTTGCGATTCAACAATGCGTTGCCAAGCAGGAATTCATTCCAAGCAATACGGAACGTAAAGATCGCAGCGGCGGCCAACCCGGGTTTGATGATCGGCAAAACCACCAGAAAAAAGATCTGCAATGGATTGGCACCGTCCATACGTGCCGCTTCTTCCAACTGGATCGGGACCTGAACGATGAACGATTGCAAAATCCAGATTACAAATGGCAGGTTCATGGCTGTGTAGACCAGAATGATGCCGGTGTACGTGCCGTCTAGCCCGTACTGGAATGTCCAGATGCCAAAGACCGGCACCAGCAATACAGCTGGTGGCACCATCCGCATCAGCAAGGTTGTCATGGATACCGTGCCGCGCCCCATGAAACGAAAGCGCACCAACGCATAGGCCGCCATACAGCCCATGAACAATGTCAAACCAGTCGACACAAGTGCAACATAAATCGAGTTGCCCAAAGCGCGCCCAAACGTCGGGTCGCAATACTCGACGTGTGCAGGCTCGTACCACAGCACGTTGCATAGAACTGTTTCGTAGTTGGACATGGTCGGTGTAAAAAAGAAAGCTGACACCGCGCTGTCGTAGACGTCCACATTTGTCTTGAACGAGGTTGCCAGCATCAACAAGATCGGCCCCAGTGACATGACAATCAATACCACGATAAGCATGTAGAACGCAGGGTTCTGTTTTTCGTTTTGCACTGACATTACTCAGCTTCCCTGCTTGCGACGGCACGCATTCGTGCGGAGCGGCTCTCTTGAATTTTGTTGTAGACAAACATCCCGATGGACAGCGCCATGAGCATCATCAATAGCGTGTTGGACATTGCTGCAGCTTCGCCCAACTCCTGGAACTCCTGAGCTGTACGAAAGATGCGCAACGCCAAAATTTCCGTCGACAGGCCCGGTCCACCATTAGTCAGGACCAAAATAACTTCGAGCACTTTGAACGCATCAATCAGACGTAAAAGCAGCGTTACGACCAACACTGGCATCATCAGCGGTAGCTTGATCAACCAGATCTTCTGCATCTCTGTTGCACCGTCGATTTCGGCAGCCTCTAACGCGGAGCGCGGCAGTGATTGCATCGCAGCAAGCGACAGAATGAAGATAAACGGCGTCCACTGCCAGACGTCGGCCATTACCACTGCGATGAATGACCAAGTGCTATCTGACAACCACGGAATACCCTCAAAGCCCCAGCTTTTCAGCGTGCGATTAAAGATGCCAACCGTCGGATGGTACATGTACCGCCACATTAAACCTACAACGATGGGCGCGATCATCATGGGTAAGATGAAGATGGTCCGCAGCATGGACATGCCTTTAATGTTACGGTCCAGCAGCAGGGCAAGGCCCACACCGATGATCATCTCAAGCGTCACAACAACGGCGGCAAATTTGATCGTTACCCAGAAGCTCTCGTGGAACGCTTCGTCTTTGAGCAGGTTCGCGTAATTTCTCAGGCCAATGAACTCGGCTTGACCGATCCGCTGGCTCGGGCTCCAATCCAGAAAACTGGCGTATATCATGTATCCAATTGGATATAGCAGGGCTGCTACAAGAATTATCACAGCTGGAGCCATAAAAAGATAAGGCGTGAGCCGGTTCGCTTTGACTGCGATACTCATCTGAGCCTGCCTTGGATTGAGTGAGTTAAAGGGAGGTGCCCCACATCTGCGCGGGGCACCGGATCGGTTAGACTACTGCCACGTGTAGTATCCCGCCTCATCCATCACTGCTTTTGCACGTTCTGCAACGCCGTCCAGCGACGTCTGAATATCCGCACCCTCGGTCAGCACCTTAGACAAGGCAGTGCCCAGATCGGCGTTGATTTTACCCCAAACCGGAATGATTGGGCGCCAGTCGGGATCCGCGTTTTTCAGCGCCTCTCCAAAGACCGCCATATGGGGGAACTTGGCGTTCACTTCAGCATCCGCATGGGTCGAATAGCGCGATGGGTTACCACCGGCCATCGCGATCATTTTGTCGGCCTTTTTCGACGTGAGCCACTGCATCAACAAAAACGCGGCCTCTTTGTTTTCCGCGTTCCTTGGAATGCCGATACCAAAGCCACCAGTTTGGGACCCTGCACGGACACCAACGGGATGTGGTGCCCAAGCGACCTTGCCAACCACTTTGGATTTCGCGGGATCATTCACTTGACCTGCAAACACGGTGGAATCGAGGAACATGGCCGAGTTGCCCTGCAAGAATGACGCGCCCGCCTCTGCAAAACCAAAGGCCGCCGCGCCTTCTGCGCCGCAATCCACGATGGTTTTCAACGCATTGGCAGCGGCAACACCTTCGGCATTATTCACAATCGGAATCCAGTTGTCATCAAAGATTCGCCCGCCTAGCGGGGCCAGATGCAATAGGAACGCATGGCTCGCATGGTGGCCTGATGCCGCCCGCGAGGCCAGACCACCCATGCCAGGCTCAAGTTCAGGGATTTTGCACGCTAGATCCAATAGCTCCTCATAGTTGGTTGGAACTGTAAGCCCATGCTTCTCAAAGATGTCCGTGCGGTAGCCCAAAATCGACGTTTCAGACCCAAATGGGAGACCAAAGAGTGATCCGGTTGGACCTGGTAGATACCCTTTTTCGCCGCCAGCGACACCAATATTACCAACGTAGCCATCCACCAGATCAGCCGCGTCATAGGTGGGGTCAGCCAGTTTGGGATTCATGAAATAACGCGCGAGATTTTCCAGTTGATCGGCGTAGACGTAGTCAGCCTTGGAAAAGACCACATAGGCCATCAGATCATAGTCGCCTTTGTTTTTCGTCAACTCAAGTGTCTGCTTTTCGCGCATCTTGAGGTACTGAAGCTGATCGACTTCGACGTTAATACCGGTTTCTTTGGTAAACTCCGGTAACACCTTCATCACGGCGTCATAATGCGGATGGGCAGGAAAGTTCACAACTAGAGTTGTGCCCTCGTAGGGATCGTAAGGTCCGGCAAGTGCGGCCGTTGCAGTCATCGCAATACCCGCAATAGTCCCGACAAGTGATTTCTTGATATTCAGCATTTTTTCCTCCCGAAAACTGAAAAATTGTTCGATTAGATCAAAGGGCCACTTCGGTCTTGCGATCAAAGAGATGGATACCCTCAGGGTTGATGGCAAAGCGCAACTGGCCGTGGCGGTCGATCGGAATTGTCGATTTCAGTTCGACTTCCACTTTTTGGCCGCCACAGTCACACAGTAGAACTGTTTGAGCGCCGATGTATTCTGACACGACTATGCTTAGCGACAGCGACTGATCATCAGCGGCGTCGACGTCATAAACCAGATCAGATGGTCGAATACCAAGCGTGACATCCCGTACAGAATGCGCGTTGGCAACGGCGGCCTTTTCCTTGGATAGCTCTACACAAAAGCCATCCCCAACCACGCAAGTCTTGTCAGCTTTTTGAGTGATTTCACCGTTCAGAAAGTTCATTGGGGGCATGCCAAGAAAGCCTGCCACAAACTTATTGACCGGGTTTTTGAATAACTCTTCCGGCGCGCCTTGTTGCTGAATGTATCCGCCGTTCATTACCACAATGCGGTCCGCCAAAGTCATGGCTTCTATCTGATCATGTGTGACGTAGATCATGTTTTTTTGCACGCGTTGGCTCATCAGCGCCAGTTCGGCACGCATTTGCCCACGCAGCTTGGCGTCAAGGTTCGACAACGGCTCATCAAAAAGGAAAGTCCCGGCATCGCGGGTAAGTGCACGACCCATTGCGACACGCTGACGTTGCCCCCCCGACAATTCGCCAGGCTTGCGATCCAGAAACGGCGTCAGCCCCAATGTCTCTGCCACAGCGCCTACCTTTTTGGCGATTTCGGCCTTTGGTGTGCGTTTCAGACGCAGCGCAAATGACATGTTTTTGGCCACGTTCATATGCGGATAAAGAGCGTAATCCTGAAACACCATCGCCAGATCACGTGCTTTGGGCTCCAAGTGACTGACAGGATTTCCATCTACGTAAATCTCGCCTTTGGTGACGCTTTCAAGCCCTGCAATCATGCGCAGCGTCGTTGATTTGCCGCAGCCGGATGGACCCACAAAAACGGTAAATTCGTTTTCTTCCATCTCAAGATCAATGCCATGCAATACCTCGACTGAACCGTACTGTTTGACGAGTCCTTCCAGAACAATCTTTGGCATACTTCCTCCCGCTACACTTGCCGGATGTGTTACCGGTCACATTAGCATAGATGGGACCGGTAACAAACCTAAATGAAATAAATTTAATTATTCGGATTCAAAGAGCTACGGAGTTCAGCAGCTTTCGCGAAGTACAGGCTCTGCTGGAACCTCGATATGATTCGTACTACCGTCTTTCCCACCAGCCTCAAGCAAGCGCGCGATCAGACGCCCCGTCTCGCGCCCGATTGTCAGGGGATCCACCACGACCGTTGAAATCGACGGCGATGCAAAACGGGACACTTCGAAATTGCCAAAGCCTGCAATCGCTATCTGATCAGGTACTTTGACGCCGTTGCTTAGCAGATGGCTTTGAACGCCAAAGGCCGCAGCATCTGACACGCAAAAGATACAATCGGTATCTGGCCACGCTTGCATCACACGGTCGGCGGCCCGCGCACCCAACTCGATAGACAGCGGTGGCGCACCATATTGAACGACGCGTGCGGCGTCCAAACCTGCGTCTTTCATCGCGGCTTTGAAGCCCGAACGCCGCGCCGCGCCGCGGGTCCAGCTGTCATCGCGCTCGCCAAGAAAAGTTATATTGCGATAGCCTTTGGCGATCAGCTTTTGTGTCATGCGAAACGCCGCATCGGTGTTCGAAAAACCGACAGTGTGGCTTATCGCACGATCGGGTTTTTCCCAGATTTCAATAATTGGGATGTCCACGCTGTCCAGCAATTCAATTGTGCGTTCTGTGTGCCCGTCATAGGAAAGCACAATCGCTTCGGGGCGGCGGCGCAACAATGTCTCCACCATTTGTTCTTCACGATCCGCAGAATAGGCCGTGTGACCAAGCAAGATTTGCAGATCAATCTTTTCCAGCTCTTCTGTCAGCCCCTGAACGGTCAATGCAAAGTGAAGATTGTTCAGCGATGGTAAAAGAGTGGCCACAAACCCCGACTTTTTAGTCGTGAGGCTGCCTGCCATCTGATCCGGGACATAATTCAAGTCCTTAACGATCTTAAGGATGTGGTCTCGGGTCTTCTGAGAGATAGGGCCATTTTTCTTGAGCGCCCGTGAAACCGTCATGCGCGACATACCAGCCGCTTTGGCGACGTCACGCATAGTAACTGGCGTTTTTGATTTTCCGTTTGTAGGCACGATTGTCTCCCGATGAGGGATTGATAAACAACCTGACCTTGGAAAACCAGAAGTGACCGCTATCCCGTTTGCAACTCTGGGGGCAGCAGGGTTATCGGGAAATCCTGATATAATAACCGATGCAGCCTAGGCAAAATGGATGAATCAGGCGCTTAGCGTGTGAAAAGTCGAAATATGAGGCCTGACACACAACTGCAATCAATCTTGTTCCAATTGCTCAGAAAAGCCTTACTAAATCGGGTGCATCAACCGTGTTGCATGTGTGGATGCCTCCTTTTATGCAAGTGTTTTTAACGTTCTGAACATGTGATCGGTGCGGTCATGTGTCAGGCCTCAGTTGTGCGACACTTCACATGGTCGCGGGCCGGTATGGTAAGTTCGCGGATCAGGTCCAAATCACGGATGCGCGCTCGAGACGCGTTGCAACAAGCTGGTTTTCCTAACCCGGATCTATTCGATCATTTGCCCATTCTGTCAAAAACCTCTCACATCCTCGACTACCTGTGGCTTAATTTATCGCCGACTTATGCGAGGGTTTCAGCCATGGGATTCCTGTAAGTCTCGCCTTTTGTTAGCATGGCCCAGATCGTTCGTGCCATCTTGTTGGCCAGTGCAATGGCAACAACCATGCGCGGTTTTCGCACCAGCATGCGCCCGAGCCACGCGTTCTGTGGCACGCTCTTGGTGACCTCCGCTTTGATCACAGACATGGCCCCAATAATAAGCAGCCGGCGAATGTCCTTCTGACCCATCCTGGATGTACGCCCAAGGATTTGCTTACCTCGGGGTTATCGTAACGAAGCTGCTATATGTTGCATAAGCAAGCTATTGTTTTTGAATGCTTTTTCTACAGGAAGCTTTCTAAGCGTCTGTTTTATAAGAGAAAACAATCTCCTCGTCCTCAAGCATGGTTAAGCTCATAATTTCCCCATTTTGGAGGAAGGTTATGATTCTGGAAGAAGCGAGGATCGGCGAGGCGGCCTTTTCAAGTCCACTTTCTGATCTTGAGAGTGATGTATTTTTCACGCTGGCGCCTGACGAGATTACCGCCATCCGAGAGCGCCGCGGCGATTTGAACCGACTTGGCCTGGCCCTGCATCTTTGCGTTGTGAAGATGACCGGCCATGCCAAAATGTCGGCGCGCTTGGTTCCTCAATCTGTGCTTCAGCATGTGGCCAGCCAACTGGATTTGCCTTCCCCTGATCTCGCGTCGCTTCGATCTCTTTATCAGGACCGGACCACGCTTTTTCGCCACCGAAAACTGGCGGTCGAATTGGCTGGATTTCAAGAAGCCAGTGCAGGCGCGCGCTCAGGGTTGCTTCAGTATGTGCGTCAGGAAATTCTGAGCTCAACCGCGCCCGAAATACTTACCGGCAAGGCCGCGCGATGGCTGCATGCGCGAAACTATGTCGTGTTTGCAGACCGAGAATTGCGCAGTCTGGTTCGGCGCGAGATTGATCGGCGTGACAAACAGCTCGCTGCTTTGATCAATGGTGTGGGCGGTACGAAGGCAGCTGTATGGGTTGACGCGTTGACCGCACACTTGGAGCCAGGGCTCAGCCGGTTTGAATGGCTGCTCGCAGGACCCTCTCGGAAGAGCATACCGGCACTGGAGGCTCAGGCGGCCAAGATTGCTTACCTCCGGGATATTGGCTCGGACTCATTGGCCTTGGGTCTGCCTGATGCAGAGGTGGCGCGGCTTGCAAGACGTGTTTCCTTGCGCAAGGCATCTGGCCTGGAACGGATCACTGAACCACAAAGGACGATCGAGCTTGCCTGCTTCTTGAAGCACCGACTAGATGTGCTGACGGATGGCGCGGTCGACCTCTTCAATCATTTAGTCAATGACATTGTGCGCCGTGCGCGCGACCGCGCAATCCGAACGGTGGCGAGGCTGGCATCGCCCTTGCAGGCGTTGATTGCTGAGATTGATGATCTGGTTCGGGACGAAACTTTGACCGCTGAAGAGCTCCGCGCCAGCCTTACGACTTTGATCCAGCCCATCAGATCAGAACGACGACCACTCACGCGGGCGATGGCCACAAGGCAGGAGCTTTCAATTGCCATTGGCGATCTGTCCCGTTTGTTGGGCGCGGCCTCAGTGCTGAAGTTTGAGCTTCCCGAAGGCCATCCGTTAGGCGAGGCATTTTCCGCGCTAAAGACCGCGACCGGGAGCGAGCTCCCGTTTGACCAGGAGAATGTTTTTGGACGACCGTGGGACCGGTTTATGGCTGACGAAGATCGGGCAGCGGCACACCGCTCCTGGACGGCGGCAACCGTTTTGCTGGTCAAACGAAGCCTGCGCAATGGCTCGGTTAGCATTGCGCATAGCCGGGACCATCGAGATCTCGATAAACATCTGATTCCAAGGCACCTCTGGGAGAAAGATAGAAGTCGCTTCCGTCGAAATCTTATGCCGCAAAAGTCGTCAGAAAGCTATGTTTCCCGAATTGAGAAGGCACTCAAAGCGGGCCTCGATCAGGTCATGATCAGTCTCGAAGACGAAACCCTGCGATTGATAGATGTCCGTATCTCCTTGCCCAGACCAGCAAAGTCAGACGTCGATGACGGTGTCGAAATCACACGGCGTCAGGTAATGGTGCCTCTTGGGCCAATACAGTTCTCAGACGTCATCATCGCGACAGATGGGCTTACGGGAATGTCCCGAACCCTGCTTGGCCGGCCGCCGGCTTCGGATCGCGAGCAAATCCTACTTTATGCCGCGATCATGGCACTCGGTTCCGATCTTACACCTGCTGATATCGAGCGTATGGTTGCCGGTGTCAGTGCCGATAGCGTCGGACAAATGATGCGGAAACTTGAAGCGTCCGGACGGCTCAGAGAAGCCAATGATGCTCTTGCCGCCTTTACTGCAAATCTCGATGTGGCCAAGGCGTGGGGCGGTGGAATGACCGCCTCTGCGGATATGATGAGTTTGGACGCCGCACGCACGCTGTGGTCCGCCCGGTCCGATCCGCGGCGCAAAACCCCGGCCATGGGAACATACGCTCATCTCTCCGATCAATGGACATTGATCCACGACCAGCCACTCGTTTTGAATCAGCGACAGGCAGGCGCTGCACTAGAAGGCGCATTGCGGCATGACGGGGGCAGTCTGGAAAAAGTGGCTGTCGACACGCATGGCGTGACCCACTTCTCGATGGGGCTGGGGAAACTTTTAGGCTTCGATATCTGCCCAAGGTTGGCGCGTCTGGCAGATCGCAAGCTTTACGTCTTCAAGGATACGAAAGTCCCAAGACCTCTGGAACAAATCGTCTCACGAACCTTGTCGAGACGTGCAATCGCTCTCGGCTGGGACGGGCTGTTGAGGTTGGCGGCCTCGACGCAAGGCGGTTGGTGTAGCGCCGTTTGGGCCATTGAACGACACAGCTCTGCATCGATCGGAATGCCGGTCTACAATGCTGGAGAGACTTTGGGAAAACTTCAGCGATCCGTCTTCCTTTGCGACTACTTTGGGAGGCCGGCTTTCCGACAGGAAATCCAGCGTCTGTTGTCGCAAATCGAGTCCATGCATACGCTCCAACGGGCCATCCACAACGGACCGATCTCTCCACGGCGGGGGCGAACCCGCGAGCAAATGGCCGCAATCTCCGGTGCTCTGACGCTGCTGACAAACATCGTCATTGCATGGAACGCGCATCAATACGACAAGGCAACCAAGCACCCGGAATGGAACCGGCCCCAAAGCCACATGCGCCACATCGCTCCGATTGCTCATGCACATATCAACCTCAAAGGCACCATCACCTTTGATCTTGAGCAGCACAGAAACCCACGTCAGAATGAAGAAAATTACCCGACAAAAGCTGCAAACCAGGAGAATTGACAGGCCTTGAGGATGAAATTGAGCAAAACCAGATATTTAGCAGGAATGACCAACCCAAAATTATTTGAAAACAACTACTTGCTTATGCAACATCCCGCAGCTTCGTTACGATAACCCCATGACGGCTCGATCACGCGCGAAGACGGCGACAGCACCACTTGGGTCGAAGCAGATGGCGGTGTTTTCAAGAAAACCGAATTTGTGGAGGCATCCATGTCCAGCGATGGCACCGAACTCACGCGACGCACGCCAGATAATCTGACAGCAATCACGCCAAATGGACTTCTCTCCAAAGACCGGTAGGTCGTTGGGGCAGTCTCAGATGACCTGACAGATCAAAGGGCAAGCCCGCTGCCCCTGTCAGGCCCGGCGCATTCGCGCGGACGTGCTGCGCACCAGGACGAGACGCCTGCCAATACCGTCAGCACCATCGCTGGCGCTTCCCTCCATTGTATCGTCGGGCCAAGCCCTCGCCGATCAGAATGTCTCCAACATCCCGGCCGTCAATCTCCAAAGTGGCAAGCCACCGGCCGTATTTGTCGCGATTTTGCTGCACGTTCAAAGCGACCTCGGACGCTACATCGATCAGCGCGCGCAATCGCGCCGTCGCCTGATCTCCCCGTTGGCGCTCGCTGTCGCACTCGGGGCGGTAGGTCTCCGGTGTGTCAAAGCCGATCAAGCGATAGCGCACGTCAGCGATGTCGATGGTGTCGCCGTCAATGACGTAAATCTCGCCCGACGCAATGACGCGCGGCGGTTTTTGCTCACTCAGCCAATAAATCGCGCCCAATGTGAGAATGAACAGACACAGGAATTTCATGCAGTGTCGTCAATCGGATCAGAGCCCTGTTCTGCGCCAATCCGTACAATCCGCATCTGTTCAGAGGGGAACGGGCGCAGCAGTGCAAGCGCGTCCTGTTCGCTGCCCTGCAGCCATTGCTCATGATCTTGGGGCGCAAGGATCACCGGCATGCGGTCAGGGTGCACAGGCTTTGCAATTTCATTTGCGGTTGTCGTCAGAAACGTATGCGTCTCACAGGTCTCTGGCCCCTCTTTGGTTTCATACCGCGATATTTGCCACATGCCTGCGAAGGCAAACGGCGGACGTGGTTCATCGCCTTTGAGCGCAAACCAATGGAAGACCTGCGGTTTGCCACCGG
>RCNB010001599.1_pt1 | contig 14187 bp, 10 predicted proteins | sample 2041321 | NCBI WGS metagenome assembly RCNB01 (sample SAMN09708232, study PRJNA481090) | Marine sediment metagenome, whole genome shotgun sequencing project. | reverse complement strand
GTGGGCCCTGAAGGATTCGAACCTTCGACCCCCTGCTTGTAAGCGCGATTATTTGTCTTTTCATATCTTTTCATTTTTCTTCAATCTCTGGAAACCCTTGTATTTATTGGGTTTTTGTTTTTACTTGTTTTCATGCGTTTTCAAAAAAGGTGCTATTTGTTTCACCAATGTTTCACCCTTCAAGAAAAAACCATGGTAAGTATCAAATTAAAATTGAAGAAAAGAGCAAACACCGATGGCGAACACTCCATCGTTTTGCAAGTGCTAAAAGACCGTCAGAAAAAAGTATCGCTAGCGGACTTTTGGTCAAAATTGAACGGTGGGATCAAAAAGAACATTGTTTCAAAACAAGACATCCGAATGCGATGCAAAACAATCGCTTATTGGACACAATAAAAATCAAGGCTCGAAATATCATCTCAGAGTTTGAAATAGACGATATCGATTTTACCCTTAACGAATTTGAAAACCGTTTCCGCTTTGGCTCAAAACGAAGTAAAATCGATTTATTCCAATTCTGGAATTCTTTTGTCAGCGATCTTGAACTATCCGGAAGAATGGGCTATGCACGTACTAATAGAGATACTATAAATTCTTTAAAACGCTTTCATAAGAAACCTGGCATATATATGCGGGAAATCAATGTTACATTTCTCGATAAGTATGAGGTATTTCTGAGAAGCTGAGGCGGATCAAATGGAGGTATTTCTGTACGTATGCGAAGCCTTAGAACCATTTTTAACCTTGCTATTCGAAGAGATTTGATAAAGCAAAATATTTACCTCTTTCACAAATATAAAATCTCAAAACTTAAAGGAAAGGGAATAAAATACGCTCTTAATTTGGCTGAAATTGAACTATTCAAAAATGTTGATTGTGAAGGTGATATCCAACTTATAAATGAAAAAATTACTTCCTATATAGCTTTTATACAAGAGTCATGAACTTTGCCGATATGATGCGTTTAAGGTGGTCTGATGTAACTAATAAGCGCATCACTTATGCGCGAGCTAAAACTCAAGGCCATTTTTCTCTAAAAATAATACCACCCGCAAGAGATATCCTAAATTATTACAATGAGAACAGAACGGATACGAATTATGTCTTTCCTATTTTGCTTCATGATACGCTAACATCTCTTCAAATTGAGAATCGTAAACACAAAGTGCTTGGGCAGTATAACAAGGCCCTTAAGGATTTTACTGAAAAGGCATGCATTACAAAGAACGTGACCAGTTATATTGCGCGCCATAGTTTTGCTATCTGTTTACGGGAAAAAGGAATTGGAATTGATATTATAGGTGAGACACTTGGTCATCAAAGTATTTTAACCACCAAGGCTTACATGCGTGAGTTTGGCGCTGAAATATTAAATATAAAAAATAGCTAATATATTATGAATAGGTATAGTGTCAACAAACTTCCTAGAGATGTTCGCATAGAGATTGCGCACAAACATAAAAAGCTTCGGAAACAGAGGGGATTATCCCAAACAGAACTAGCGGAGCGTTCGGGAGTATCCTTAGGCAGCTTAAAACGTTTTGAAACCGAAGGGCAAGTTTCATTAGAGTCACTTTTGAAGCTTGTATTTGTAATAGGTCGGTTATCGGATTTTGAAAGTGTACTGAAGCCGGATGAAAATCTTACCCATATTGAGAAATTATTTGATTCGAAAAAGAAAAGCTGATGGACCCAATTGAACAACTAGAAGTTTATCTTCGTTTTACCGTCACTCCCATTGCAGTTGGTCAATTGATATACAACAAATATTATCAGAAGAGTCCTTACGATTTTTGTAAAACTCATTGGTGTAAATCTTCAGATAAAAGTGGACTGCTTCAAGCTTCTTTTTAAGTGAGAGTTTTGTTATCTTCAAGGCTGGCCTTGAAGATGGATTATCAACTTTAAAAATTCACTTAAAATGGCAAAAAAGAAACAGGGCGCCAATAGTATATTTAAACCAAAAAAATCTTAAGAATATCCATTAGGTCGATTGATGGATATCCTTGATATGAACACTTTTTCGTAAAGAGCAAATACTTATGAAAAAGTCACTAAATATAGCGCCATGAAAATAAAACTAACAGTATTTGTTATTTGCTTAATTACGTCTGTGGTGTTTTCTCAAACACAGGAAATTAGAGATCAACCCCTAGACCAAGTTGCCTACCTCGTAAATTCCAAAAATCCAAAATATGCTAGCGTTGAAGGCTCGCCCTACCTCAACGTAGCGTTTTCACCAGCTAAAATCAATGGTTCGAAACAAACAAAACTTGTACGCTTTAATGCCGTAGATAATGCTATTGAAGTCAAGATAGATTCGACCAAAATATTAACGCTAAAAAAGTCGGAATCCTACACAATTAAGCTTTTAGACCCTTCGAGCAAAGAATACCAAACCCATACTTTTAAGAATGACGAGGGTAGAAATGATAACTCATTTTTTGAATTAGTCCACAGCAGAAATAATTATAGATTGTACCTTAAGGAAAGGATAAAATATATAGAACCTGTAAAAAACAAAAATCCCTATCAAGAGGATTCTTCTGCTAAATTTTTAAAGGTGAGGGATGTTTTTTATATTAATAATTTTTTATCGTTATCTCCCGAGTTGATTGAAATTCCCAAAAAAAAGAAGCAATTTATTAATCTATTCAAAGATCGTTCATCAGGAATCCAAAAGTTTATTAAAAAAGAGAAACTAGATAATGAAGACCTGAATGATATTGTTAAAATTTTCGATTATTACTTTGGCGAGGAGTAGTCCCTATTTAAATATTTATTGGACTACAAAAGTTTCAAAATGATGGAACTTGAGATTGGTGTCAAGATGATAGAACAATTTTATTTTGAAATAAGTGGATGGGAAAGGGTATGAACTTGGAAAACGTCAACTACCATACACATTGAGAGACCAAGTTACATTGTAAATATGGCCATATCAGGAAGTTTGTAAAAATCGCCATTTGAAGCAAATAGCATATTTACTCAGGAGTTAGAGTACATCAATGCAAAGTGATGTAAAATTTGTCCTCCGGAAGAATGACCAAACATATCATATTTTCCTTTTTTTTGATTCCACAGCTCGTTTAGTCAACTCAAAAATTCTGTCAAAATCATAATTTATAAACCAGGAACTCTCATATCTTAAAATAAATTTTATGCCGGTCTAAAAAATAGGTGAGGTACCAAAAGATTAAAAGCACAAAAAGCGCATTTAATACCAGTATGAAGTCCTGGGAGAAGTTGAGCCTACCAAAAATTCCTTCTGTAAATATTAATCCAAACCCTCTAAACCATTGTAAACCTACAGTTTCCGAAAACAGGTAAATAAAAATAGAATTGGTCCCTACAACCGAAAAAATCCACAGCCATTTTTCATGGTTATTTCGCACATCAATATACCAATAGAATAAAGTTAATGTCAAAAGGGTATATCCACCAGAAACCAAAGTAAATGAAGTTGTAGCTATCCTTTTTACAATAGGGGTAACACCTGTCAAATCCAACATGTAACCACTAAAAAGCAAAATGAACCCACCTATAACAAAGATTTTTAGCTTCTCTTTATCCGTGCGTTTCGAAAGCAATAATTGGCCACAAATAACACCCCAAATGGTATGTGCGACAGTAGGGATGAAATTTATTGTCACCCAACCTCCGCTATTGATTTTGCCCATAAAAACCAAATCCATGAAGGACCCAAAACCCTCCCCATTGTTATAAGGATTCTGGAAGTCATACATTCTATAAAGAACCTCTGTAAGAACAAGCAATCCAAAAGATATAAAAAGCTGATATTTGTGGGGAAGGTTCATAATGGCATATGCTATAAGAATCGTGAATGCCAATTGAACCAAGACATTCCATAGCTCCCAAACCGGCTCATGACTGTAGACACAATGAAGTAAGACGCCAAAAGCAAATAATAGAAAACATCGTTTAATAATATGTATAGTCACTTGACTTTTAGAACCTGTCTTAAGTCTTTTGCGTAAAGAAAAGGGCATGGCCACTCCCACAATGAACATAAAGAAGGGTTGAATCAAATCCCAAAATCGAAGACCATGCCATGGATGATGATGTAATTGCAGTGCTATGGGTTCTTAGAAGGTATCCTTGGCAAAGTCATAAAAATTATGATGAAAACCAGCCGCTTCAGCAATTAGCAATTAGCAATTAGCAAAAACATAGTAAGACCTCTAAAGACGTCTAATGAAAATAAGCGATTGGAAAATTTTTGGGTTGAATCTGCCATAGATTGGTATTTATTGGTTAATTATCTTAATTGTAGACAACGACATGATTTATTTTAGTCTTATCTTATTCAAGATGTATCCTCCAACAGCTTTTCCTTGCGATAAGCCATTTTCTATTGCTGGGCGATAATGAATACCACCATAAAATCGGCTTATCGCTGCCTCGTCGGCGGCGTGCATAAAAGAATCAAAGCTCCTTTTAGGTAAACCATAAGGTACTTCTGTTGAATCGATGAAGGAGTACTTTGCACTTATAAGCTCTGTTAAAACCATTGCGGCAGCCCCTGAAGCCACACTATGTCCAGAAGTATATTCCGGAAAGGCAGGTGTTTGCAAAATTGGGTTCCAATCTGGGTCTATGTAAGTATTTATAACCGTTTCTGGCCTGATAAGGTTGCTTTTATATTTTTGGTCCCAGCAACTTATAAAGGCATCAGCTAAGGCAATACTTACCTCTGCAAAAATTCCTTGTTCTCTGGGCAGTCCGGAATCCAAGTCTTGGATCGCCTGTGCAGTTATATGTATCCAGTGACCGCCTGGGGAAATCTTTTGTTTAAAATACATCACATGCCCTTGAGTTACCGACTCATTCGGATTACAATCCCAAAATTTTGCAATATCCTTTTGATTTTGATTTAATTCTAGCCCAACCGTATAAACGTCAATAGCCTCATTATAAAAGGTAGAGCCTTCTTCTTTATTAAAGAGTGTTGGGGGGCCTGGATCAAATTGTGCTGCAGAGTCTAGCACGAATAACCTTAAGGTGTTCCAATGGGGTTCAATAGCATCCAAGTAACCTGGAGGTGTTGGACGCCAACGACCTGGATCTTCAGTTACGCTATATCTTGGAAGCGCTGTTCTCTCATTATATCCGTCCTTGCGAGCCCATCGAAGAACACTCTCACCTATCGTTTTTCCTAAATTAACCGAATTCTGATAGATTTCTTCATCTATTCCTATTATCTCTACATCATCTAATATTTTTTGTTGTACCCGTTGAATTCCTTCACGGTCGAAAACAAGTTCCTGAGCTACTTCAGTAAAAGCGACCATTGAGGCCAAAGGAAAGTAATACGCTATTCCCGGTTCAGGTTCTGGCAGACTATCTAGTCCCTTAAGCTGACCAGCTAACGAGTTATATTGTGCATCTTGGAATCGTACTGCTTCATAGCCCGCAATATTAGAATAAGCATATATCCTGCTCGCCACCGGGGGCGTAAAAATATCAGCAACAATGACATCTGTAAGCTTATGATTTAGGTTTATTGGACTATTCTCAAAATAAACATCCAGTTCTTTTTCTTTGTATTCACTTTTACATGAAATTAAAGCAATTAAAAACCCTATACACACATTAAAATAACCTACCCTCATCATACACGGTTTTAATATTACCCTTGTTATCTTTAATTTTAATGCTTCTAATATTTTTATTTAAGAGAATACTTCTACTATTTTGAGATAAATAACCTTCTCCGTAATAAAACTCAATTTTATAGGTCTTACCATTTTTAAGCGTAATTTCAGCACTTGTTGCTTTTAAAGAAATACGAATACTTTTAAGATAGTCACTGTTCTGATTGAGTTCAAAGATTTTCAACGGACCATCATTATTGGCCACAAGTACATAGCTATTGCCGTCTGCCTTATTCAATTTAGATATGCCACTGGCATCAAAATCATTTAAAAAACCGCTTTTCTCCATAGGTAAGATTGAGAAATTGCCCCTTCCATTTCCTTTTAATACAATTCCTTTAATGGCGTCATACCTACCTGTAGATACTTCGGTCGTATATGAATTTCCTGTTAGCAGGGCATCCAATGATCCATCTCCATCAAAATCATCAACAATAATACCCTCTATGGGACCCATTTGACAGGCTTTAGGCAAAGGTCTCATCGAAAATCGACCGTCTCCTAAGTTTTCCATAAATGAGCTCTCAAACATCGTGCTATTAACGATGTAACTCCCTTCAATTTCTTCTGGAAGGAATGCGTCCTTAAAGGTAACGTCGGAGTAGGATTCATATGTTCTAAATCGTGCTCTCATAGCATTGATCTGACTGATTATTTCATCTCTTGAATGGGTAAGGTATTCCGTTCCGTTGATGAAATAACTCATTACAGGGTCTATTTTACCATCTTTGTCAAAATCCTTAGCATAGATACGAACGGGTGTCTCACTTGAAGCGTTATATTTACTATTAAGGCCAAGGTTACCTAGAAGGTAATCAATATCGCCATCGCTATCAAAATCGCCACCAACCAAACTATTCCACCAACCATTTGTATTTAACAGACCTGTCTCTTCAGGATTGGTATAGACCAACTTTCCCTGATTGTTATGAAATATGGTAATGGGCATGAATTCACCGGTTACTAATAAATCAGTCCACCCATCATTATCATAATCAGACCATAATGCCGTGGTTACCATAGTGAGCTTATCCCAATTATCAATAGCGTTGCTTATAGCTACAAATTTAACTTTATTTGAATTGGGTTCTGAGACGTTTTCCAAAAGATAACTTTTAGCTGGTAATGGATACTGGCCAGGGTTTACCCTACCACCAATAAATAGATCAAGATCACCATCGTGGTCATAGTCCGAAGCGGTTACAAGGGAACCACTAGCATTTATTTCGGGTAAACCTTGATGTTTTGTAAAGTTACCATCACCATCATTAATGTACAAGCGATCTTGATATAGGGCGGGCTGATTTTCTAGGAAAACACCTCCACTCACCACATATAAATCCTGATCTTGATCACCATCAGCATCAAAGAAAAGGGCTCCCATATCTTCATATGCGGCATCTGGTGTAAATGGGCTTACTTCCAATAGCCCGTTAGAATTTTGTAAAAACAATTTACCCGGCAATCCCGCAGCACCTCCAATATAGAAATCCTCTATTCCATCACTATTAGCATCTCCTACGGCAATTCCAGGTCCATTACGGGAATGCATATGTGGCAATATGGATTGCATCTTATAATCTACCATAGAATCTTCTTCATGATAATAAGTTACCTCAAGAGAATCAGTAATATCATGAAATAAGGGAATCGTCTTTACTTTATCCGCTTTTTCCTTAACTTCTTCATATGCCAAGGATTGGTTGAGCGTTACCAGTTCATTAGCTGGAACATTGGTAAGTAATTGATACCGATTGTCAGGCCATGTAATTTCAAGAGAATCAATCAGTCTGTGTTTTCCTAGGCCAAAATGCGCCGTATGATCAACTGATGATTCATACCCTCTGCTTAGATAATGTTCGTAATATTGGGCGGTGCTATCTGTCTTTATTTTAATATGGGCCCCTATTCCCTCAAGATTTCCTTTTTCACCCTTAAATTGAATGCGTAAAAAATTGTTTTTGTCACGTTCATTTATAGTATTCTCATATAAAAAGGCTGGTTGATTGACATTGTTCACTAATAAATCCAAATCTCCATCGTTATCCAAGTCAGCATATGCAGCTCCATTTGAGCAACTTGGAGAATTTATACCCCAATCCTCAGAAACATTTTCAAAAGTTAAATTCCCTGTATTCCTATAGGCATAATTAATAATTTTTGCTGGGGGCAATTCGTGAATGGAGTTAAGTTTTTGCTTGATTTTGGTTTCGGGATCGCCCAATGGATTGTCATAAATATTTTGGTAATGGATATAATCCAGGTTGCCCAAATCCCGTAAAAACCCATTGGTAATATATAGGTCTTTAAAGCCATCATTGTCATAATCGGCCAAAAGAGGGCTCCAGCTCCAGTCTGTACTACCTATGCCAGCCATAAATCCTATTTCACTAAACTCACCCAAACCCATATTGAGCTGCAGGGTATTCCGACTATATTGTGGGTCATAACCAGCATCCAACATCATTTGAAAACGGTCGTATCCAGAAGAGGATATAATCAATTTTTGTCTTTTATTATCTTCGGGTCTCATGTCCAAAACCACAATATCAGTTTTACCATTATTGTCAATATCCGCCAAATCATTGCCCATTCCTGCATAGGAGCTATGGTTAATGGATTCACTGAGTTTATTCTTAAAAGACCCGTCCTTCTGGTTAATATAAAGAATGTCATTACCTATAAAATCATTGGAGACGTAAATGTCTGGCCAACTATCATTATTGATATCAGTTATACCAATTCCAAGTCCGTAACCTTCTGTTAGGATTCCTGTATTGGTGGTTACATCTATGAATTTTCCATTGCCTTCGTTTCGGTAAAGACGGTCATTGCTTATAGATTCACCGTTAAGTTTTCTGGGCTGACTGATGTTGACTCGCTGTTCATAGGCAGCTGGATTTACGAGTAGGTACATATCCAAATCCTGATCTTTGTCATAATCGAAAAATGCAGCTTGCATAGATTGCCTAGTATCAGCCAAACCATATTCAGTTGCCTTTTCCTCAAAAGTCAAATCGCCATTGTTTATATACAGTAAATTAGCTCTTTCCGAAATTTTACCACCTCCCGATACACACACATATATATCTAACCAGCCATCTTGATTGATATCCACCATGGTAACCCCAGTACCCCAACTGGAATTAAGGATTCCAGCATTTTCACTAATGTCTTCGAACTTTAGCCCCCCTTTATTTAGAAAGAGCCGTCCAGGCACCATGTTGCCACTAAAATATACATCTGATAGGCCATCATTATTTATATCACCTACTGCAACACCAGCTCCAGTGTAAATATTCATGAATTTAAAAACGTTAACACTATCATTCTCAATAATAGTATTAGCGAATTCAATTCCAGTATCTTTTGGAGAAAGCAACCTAAACAAGGTAGGCTCCTGCCACCCACAAGAAGAAATAATGGTAAAAATTCCTGTTAAAAGAAGAACATAAGAGTAAGTTCTTTTCATTTAATTATTGAAATTTCATGTTCATTACCCTTGCTATCTATAATTATCAAAGAACTTGCATTACTTGGAATTGGAAGTGCCAGACTAGGTTGTGACAAATATCCAGAAGATTTAGAGAATTCAAATCTCTGAACTGTACTATCTGGATACCTAATTATGGCTCCAACTTCATTCTGTTTGGGATAATACATACTGCGTGATGGACCATCATATTCCAAAACGGCAACAGGCCCATTGTTAATCCCCGCCAATATCAGCTCTTGATTACCTGATCTAAGGTTAACCATAGCTTTGGCGTCCCCTTTTACAAAGAAGCCGCTTTCTCTAGACTCAATGGTGGTAAAGTTACCATTTCCATCACCGGCCAAAAACCAACCTATTGATGCATCATATTGACCGGAAAATACTTCTCCACTATAAAAGTTTCCCACAGCAAGTACATCTAAGTGATTATCATTATTGTAATCTCCCACAATTGTTCCATACATGGGCGAAATTTGCGTCATTTTTGGCAGTGGTGATAATTTAAACTCTCCATTGCCTAAATTTTCTAAATAGCTATTAGCAAAGGTTTCACTTTGAACTACATAGGCATCATCCAATTCTTCCTTGAGAAAAGCATCCTTAAATGTAACCTCAGCATAATCGGTATAGGTTCTAAACCTCCCCCTCATCGCATTAATTTGCTTAATTAAATCGTTCCTAGAATGTCCAATAAAATTTTCGCCATTAATATAATAACTCATAACAGGATCTACCTGTCCGTTTTTATCAAAATCTTTGGCATAGATACGAAGCGGTTGATCTATACTTACATTATAATGGTTATTAAGTCCAAAATTTCCAAGCACGTAGTCCATGTCCCCATCCTCATCAAAGTCTCCCGAGCTAATGCTATTCCACCAGCCATGGCTTTTTTTCAAATCTGCCCCTCCAGTTATTTCATTTAAAGTTCCGTTATTGTTCTGAAAGATACGTATAGGCATAAACTCTCCAACAACTATAAGATCAGGCCAGTTATCGTTATTGAAATCAGTCCATAGGGCCGCAGTGACCATTCCCAAGTTGTTTAGTTTAGAGTTACTTTTATCTTCCAAAAAGTCTATCTTCCCTAGTTTGCTCTTATTTTTAAGGAGTGTGCTTTTTGGAACCAATGGGTATTCGCCCGGGCGTACCCTGCCACCTACAAATATGTCTATCAAACCGTCCCGATCATAATCTGCAGCTGCTGCCACAGAACCACTTTCATTATTTTTGGGCAAGGCTTCGATTCTTGAAAAGGTGCCCGTGCCATCATTTTCATAAAAGCGATCTTCATAAAGTTTACTGTCTTTGATGAAACTACTTCCTCCACTAACAACATACATGTCAAGATCACCATCGTTATCGGCATCAAAAAGCAAAGTGCCCATGTCCTCATATTCTGGGTCTTGTAAATCAATTTTAGTAAATTGTTTATTCTTCTGCTGAATCATAAGAGCTCCGGATTGTCCAACAGCACCACCAATAAAACAGTCTTCCAGTCCGTCTCCGTTGATATCACCCACGGAAAGCCCAGGTCCGTTTCGCGAATGCATGTGCGGCAACAACGGCTGAACCTTATAATCTACAAAATTATCTTCGCGGTGAATAAAATCTAATATTGTACTGTCCTTGAGATAGAAATTAGGTTTGGGAATACTATCAATTATTGAACGTTTTTCATCCCATTCTAGTGCGTTATTATAGTCCAGAAAATACTCTTTACCAGCAGCAATATCTTTTATCAATTGCTTTTTTCCATCAGGCCAGGTAACAATAACGGTATCAATTCTCTTTATATTACCAAGCCCAAAGTGAATTCCAGGCTCAACAGAAGACAGATACCCTCTGTAGGGAGTATTATAACCGAGTTGCTTTTTACCTTTATAGCGAATTTCAACTTGACTTCCAAGTCCATTAATGTTTTTGGACTTTCCCTTGAACTTAAATTTTATATAATTCCTTAAAGGATTTCGGTCACTTTGGTTTTCGAATACTCCTGCAGGATCATCGATGTTATTTATGACTAGGTCTAAATCGCCATCATTATCAAAATCTGCATATGCCATTCCGTTGGAGTAAGTAGGCTCCTTAATACCAGCCTTTTCAGTAATATTTTCAAATCCCAAATCTCCGGTATTCCTATAAAAATAATTCTTGATTTTGATTCCTGGTAGTTTGTTTAGTTCTTTTAGTCTTTCTATTCTATTAGCTTCTTCGGTGCCCATGGTAAGAACCCTATTTCCATAGACCATAAAATCTAAATTAGTTATATCTTGTCTGTAACCATTGGTAACGAACAAATCCCTAAATCCATCCTGATCAAAGTCTGCAAAGAGAGCACTCCAGCTCCATTCCGTTGCAGAAATACCGGCCAATTGGCCAATTTCACTGAAGGAACCGTTTCCATTATTTAATTGAAGTGTATTTCTAATATACTGTGGTTCATATCCATAAGACAGCCTAGTATTAAATTCATCATAATTGTTTCCCATCATGGTAAGCTTCTTACGTTTGTTATCTTCTGGCAGCATATCAAGGACTACTACATCCATTAGACCATCATTATTTATATCCGATATATCATTGCCCATACCATTGAACGTCAAATGTTCAAAATACTCACCAATTTCGTTTTTAAATGTTCCATTCTTTTGGTTTATATAGAGAATATCATCTGTAAGAAAGTCGTTAGATATATAAATATCGGGCCATCCGTCAACATTTAAATCACAAATTTCAACCCCGAGTCCAAAACCCTCTTTAATTATTTTTGCCTCCTTTGAGACATCAGTAAAGGTTTTATCCCCATTATTTCTGAACAATTTATCCACAGAAGGAGCTTTCTCTGCTGTGCCTTTTGGGCGCGAAGTATTCCTATTAAAATCAACTAATGCGTTACTGAGAAGATACATGTCCAAATCCCCGTCCATGTCGTAATCAAAAAAGGAAGCTTGTACAGAATAACCCTTGTCATTTAGACCCCATTCTGCTGCCGACTCAGTAAATGTTATACCTTGTCCCTTATCACCATTATTTATAAAAAGTAAGTTGGCCCTTTCTTCGCCTTTGGAACCACGTGGTCCAGCGCGACTGACATAAATATCAGGGTATTGGTCTTGATTAATATCAACAATAGCCACCCCATTTGACCAGTTGGCAGAATTTGAATTTGATTTAACGGTAATATCTTCAAATTTCCAATCCCCGAGATTTCTATATAATTTATTGCTAGACATATTAGCGGTAAAATATATATCCAACAACCCATCCAAATCAAAATCAGCAACGGCTACACCAGCACCATTATACATGTATTCAAATTCAAGAACCGTCAACTCATCGGATAAAATAAGTTCATTAGAAAAACTAATACCTGTTTCCTTAGGTGTTTTTATCTTAAATAATGTTTTGGGATCATTACATCCCGTACTAAACAATAAAAAAGAGAGAAACAGTAATAGGTTAGTCCTTTGGTTCCAAATAAAAGGGTTTGAAAACATAATCATACATAATATTAACATATTCGTAGATAAAAACAATCCAACCCAAATATTATGGATTGGACTGCAAAACCTAAAATAAACTAACTCAACTATTAAACACTCAAAAGCAAGTTGCTTTTAAATCAATACCCAGGATTTTGGTTTAACTCTCCTTTTGATCGATCAATCTCAGTTTGTGGGAATGGAAATACATTATAATTATCATTCCAAGCACCGCCAAATATCGTGGCGCCGATACCCCATCTTGTGATATCAAACCAGCGATGTGGTTCCAATGCCAATTCTACTCTTTTTTCTTGCCGCATAGCGTCAAGTAAAGCACCATCTGCAGCGGCAGTGGGCGTTAGGCCAGCTCTATTTCTGATATCATCGATTTGCGTTCTTGCAATTCCTAAATCACCCCCGCCTGTAATCAAAGCTTCAGCGTATAATAATTTGATTTCCGCAAATCGCATCCATCGCTCATTGTTAAAATCGGCTTGACCATTTGGGGAACTATTTCCACCTACCGAATTTGTTCCACCACGGTACTTTTTCAGTGTAAAGCCAGTTTCGGACCAGGTATTGTCATACGGCAACTCATAACGTGTGCCATCAAAAGAGAAGTAGGTATCTCCATCTTGATACAATACAGTTTGGATTCTTGAATCACCGGCTTCATAAGAATTTACTAGGTCTTGAGTAGGTGCCCACCAGCCTCTTTTCCCACCTGGTGCTCCTGAATTTCCTGGTGCATCCCAATACCAACCTCTACCAGTACCTTGGGAGGCTTTGAAATCTTCTGAGTGCGTATCATCAAAAACCCATAGGTTATCATCAGAGAAAGGCCCTCCATACTGAATTTCAAAAATCGATTCGGAATTATTTTCGTTATTATAGGCAAAGGCATCCTCATAATTAGGAACCAGCATGTATGGCCCATTGTTAACAACATTGGCTAAAGCACTACTAGCTGCGGGCCAATCTTCTTTCCAAACATTTACCTTACCTATATAAGACGTAGCGGCCCAAGTAGTGACTCTTCCCGTATTCGAGCTATCCCAACTATCTGGCAGGCCAGCTGCGGCATCAGCAAAGTCGGCAAGAATGGCCGTGTACAATTCATCTTGTGTTGAATTTGGTCTTGCCTGATCGTTGATATCAGTACGGATGTCCAAAACCAAAGGAGGGGTGCCGTACATTTTCATCGCTTGAAAATGAAACCACGCCCTAAGAAATTTGGCTTCTGCACTTAAAACGGCCTTGTCTTCGGCGGTGAGTTCGTTTTCACCCTCCAAATTTTGTAGCACTAAGTTTGCCCGGTAAATACCCTCATAAATTTGCGTGTAGGCCGCGCCATAAGGTCGATCACTCGCCAAAATAATAAGATTATCCACATTTTGGGATATGCCATCGGTACCTGCACTGATATCGGCAGCTACATCATCAGTAATGACCATACTAATTTTCCAGAATTCGCCACTCTCACCTAGGGTTTCAGTACTGGTGCCCCAAAAGTCTTGTATGGAGGAAT
>RCNB010001598.1_pt1 | contig 14187 bp, 11 predicted proteins | sample 2041321 | NCBI WGS metagenome assembly RCNB01 (sample SAMN09708232, study PRJNA481090) | Marine sediment metagenome, whole genome shotgun sequencing project. | reverse complement strand
TAACTACAAGAACTTTTCTAGGCAAAGCTGCAAATCGGCCAACCCTAAATGTTCCTTTTAAAACTTTTATTGGTTGGAATGATGATAAATATAATGCAGGATAACTACCTGCAAGTATTGCTGTAAAAACTATAAACATCATAGAGTATCCCCAAAAACTCAAATTACTCCAAGGGAATTCAATTTGTTTACTGGCCAAATTATTAAATCCATTCAATGACAATAGGACTAAAATAATAGCTACCACAAATGAAAACATAACAACTAACAATGATTCACTTAAAAACTGACTGATTAATTGTTTTCTATTAGACCCAATAGCTTTTCTAATACCAACTTCCATAGCACGTTTTTCAGAGCGTGCGGTGCTTAAATTCATGAAATTGATACAAGCCAAAAACAAAACAAAAGCACCAATAATAGCAAATAACCATACATTTTCAATACGACCTCCAGACTGCACACCATTTTCAAAACTTGATCTAAGGTGCCAATCGCTCATTGGTAATAAAAAAATCTGAGGATTATATTCTGCAGTATCTTCGTTTGCTTTTTTCTTAGAATCTAAAATCGCATTAGTAACACTTTCCATTGACGTATTATCTGCAATTTGTACAAACATTTGGAATGAATTGTTACCCCAACGATCGGCTGCATTGGTTATCCATTCCTGAGTTGTGATGTAATGCTTCCATGGCATTATATATTCAATTTCGTCCAGATCGGTATTTGTAGGTATATCTTCAAATACGCTGGTAACACGCATATCATACTGATTATTCACTTTAATTATTTTACCAAGAACTTCCTCATTACCAAATAAAGCTTTTGCTGTTGATTCAGAAAGCATGATGCTGTTCTTTTCCTTTAGTCCATTTGCTTCGCCTTTAATAATTTTTGGTTTAAAAATATCTACGGCCTCTTCCTGCATGAAGTTGCCACTTTTAGAAATGGTATTGTCTCCATACTTTAAATACATAGAATTGTTCCATGAAGCCATGGCGATATGCTTAAAATTATCACCATACTCTTTTCTGAGCAAAAACTCCAAAGGTCTTGGAATAGCTTGACCAGTTCCTGTATTAGCATTTTGAGTTTGACTTTGGTATACCTGAGCAATTTGATCATGATTCTCAAAAAATCTATTGAAGTTTAATTCATCAATAACCCAAAGTGTAATCATGATGGTCACAGCCATACCAATTGCTAGTCCAAAAATGTTAATGAAAGAATATACCTTATTCTTTAGAAGGTTTCTCCATGCTATTTTGAAATAATTCTTAATCATGATTGTTCGTTTTTTGATTGAATGATTTATTCTGAGCGTAAACTGTTTATTGGGTTTGTGATAGCTGCTTTAATTGCTTGAGAGCTAACAGAAACAATTGCAATTAGAAAAACTACTAATCCAGCTAGCACAAATATTTGCCAGTTTAGATCGGTTTTATAGGCATATTCGTTTAACCAGTTATTCATCACATACCAAGACAGAGGCACAGCAATCACAAATGCTATCCCTACCCATTTTAAAAATTCTTTATTAATTAGTGTTAGGATTTGAAAAACAGATGCTCCACTAACTTTTCTAACCCCAATTTCTTTTCTTCTTTGCATCGTTGTAAATGCAGTTAACCCAAATAGCCCAAGCATAGCAATTAAAATTGCTAATGCCGTAAAAACCTTAAAAGCCAATCCAAATTTATTGTCTTCGGCGTACTGCTCTTCAAATTTTTTATCGAGAAATGTGTAGTTTAGAGTGCTTTGTGGCAAGACTTCTTTCCATTTACTCTCTATTTGTGTGAGCATATTATCAAGCCCCGAATACGATACGGTGTTTTTGTTTAACTTAACCATAATATTATCCATCCCACTATAAGGCCAAATGATCAAAGGCTCAATGGAATTCTTCAACCCAAAATGGTGATAATCTTCTATAACTCCTGTAACGGTCCGATCGTTACCCCAGAAATTAACGCTCTTACCAACAAGTTCTGCCACATTTTGATAGCCCAAAGTTTTTGCAAATGTTTCGTTAAGAACAATATTGCTTATCTCTTCACCAGCTTTCTTAAGCGGGAATGGCGCTCCAGCAAGAAACTTGATATCTAATAAGTCAAAATAATTTGGCCCTGTTCCATAGATATAGAATAATTGACGCTCTTTAAAAATCCCATCAGGACCTGCAATACCTACCGTCGAGCTGAGGTTGTCATAACCATCTCCAGGAAAGGTTTGTGAGTTTGAAATTTGCTCAATAAAAGGCAATTTTTGCAATTCATTTTTAAGAACCTTTACTTGGCTTCTTGATATAGAATCTGGTTGAGACTTAAGGATCTCGCCTTTTAGAGCTATAACTTGATCTAATTGCGCACCAATAGGCTGTTCTCTTAAAAAGCTTAATTGATTGGCTACTACGATAGTTCCAATTATTAGGACAACCGTTGCAGAAAACTGTAGTGTTATTAGCCCTTTGCGTAAATTTAAACTTCTTGCAGACGAGCTTACTTTTCCTTTAAGTGCTTTTACCGGAGAAAATGCACTTAAAACAAATGCCGGATAAATTCCAGATAGAACAGTACCTACTATAATAATTAGCAGAAATGGCAATAAAGAATTTAAATCAATCAGCTCTAGGGAAAGTGATTTTCCAATGAAATTATTAAATACAGGCAACAAAAGAAATAAAAGTATGAGCGCTAGTACTATGGCAATAGTATTAAGTAATAGAGACTCTACAAGTGATTGTAACATAAGTTGTGGTCTCTGTGCTCCGGCTACTTTTCTAATACCTACTTCTTTAGATCGCTCTAAAGACTTTGCAGTAGAAAGATTAATATAATTAAGCCAAGAAAGAATTAAGATTATGATAGCAATAGCCGAAAGAAACCTCACCCTGCTGATGCTTCCATTTGCCTCTGCTTCATATGGTTTGTCCGAATACAAATGAATATCACTTAAAGCTTCTATATTATGACGCTCGTCTGGATCTTGTTCGAAATCACTTGCAATAATTTTGCGTTGAAATGCTTCAAAATCTACAGTTTTGTCAAGTTTTAGGTAGGTGAAAAAATTATTCGTGTTCCAGTTTAATTTATACTGCCCACTCATGGCTTCCCATGTTTTCAATGTTTCGAACGAAATCAAGAAGTTTGTATTAAAATGAGTGTTCTCTGGAATGTCATCAATAATTGCAACTACCTCAAGCAATACTTCTGATGAGTAAAAGATCGAAATGGTTTTCCCGACGGCATCTTCGTTTCCAAAAAGTTTGGCAGCCAATGTTTTGGTGAGGATCGTAGTATTTGGTCTTTTAAACTCGTCCGAATTACCTTCTAAAACAGGATAATTAAAAATATCAAAATAAGAGGCGTCTGCTAAAACTCCGTTATCTTGATCTATAATTTTATCTCCATTAACGAAAGTAACCTTCTCGAGTTTGTACAGTCTTACTTGTTCTAATACTTCAGGAAATTCTTTTTTTAAGGTAGGGCCAGTTAAATTGTAGGTTTGCGCATCGCCAGGCCCAAAGTTGCCTCCCTCTAGATAATCCATATAAACTCTAGCAACCTGATCAGAACCTTCAAAGGTGTCGTAACTACGTTCATAGCTCACATACAGACTGATAACTACGAATGTTGCAATACCAAGAGCCAACCCAAAAATATTGAGAAAAGAATACAACTTGTTTTTATACAAGTATCTAAAAGCCATTTTAAAAAAAAGTCGAATCATAGTTTATAACTATTCGTTCTTAGATGATGCTTAACTATACAAGTACATTTTCGGTTACTTTCTGACCGTCAAGCATTCTTATAATGCGATGACTGTATTTGGCATCATGCTCACTGTGAGTTACCATTATTATAGTCGTTCCAGCCTCATTAAGTTCAGTAAGTAAATCCATAACTTCGTTACCGTTGCTACTATCCAAGTTACCGGTTGGCTCATCTGCTAAGATTAATTTAGGATTATTAACCACTGCTCTGGCGACAGCAACACGCTGCTGCTGACCTCCGGATAGCTGTTGTGGAAAGTGTTTCCTTCTATGCATGATTTGCATTTTTTCCAATACTTCTTCTACTCTCTTTTTACGTTCATCTGGTTTTACGCCAGTATAAATAAGTGGAAGTTCTACATTTTCATAAACAGTAAGTTCATCTATCAGATTAAAACTTTGGAATACAAAACCAATATTATGTTTTCTTAAATTGGCGCGTTTACGTTCGTTGTAACCAGCTACTTCAATATCATTAAATTCAAAGCTTCCTCCATCTGGATCATCGAGTAATCCAAGAATATTAAGCAATGTCGATTTACCACAACCTGAGGGCCCCATAATAGCCACAAACTCACCATCATTAACTTTAAATGATAATTTGTTTAAGGCAATTGTACGAACTTCGTCTGTGCTGTAAAATTTTTCTAGATCTGTTATTTTTATCATGTCTGCTTATTGTTTATACGTGTTTATATGATTTATTTTTTGTTAAATAATTTTACTCTTTTATTACTAATTCCTGAACATCTCCGTAATTATCATAACTTGATGTTATAACAACGTCTCCTGGTTCGAGACCACTTATTACCTCATAATACTCTGTATTTTGGCTACCCAATGAAATATCAACTTTATAAGCAGTAGAGCCATCGTCGCTTACCTTAAAAATCCAATTACCTCCGGTTTGCTGAAAGAATCCACCTTTTGGAATAAGAAGTGCTTGCTTTTCTTCACTTAATGCTACTCTAATTTGTAAAGTTTGACCACGTCTGATACCATCTGGTACGTCATTTTCAAATTCCATATCTACTTGAAAACGACCATTAGTAACTTGTGTATACACCTTTCTAATAATTAAAAAATACTGCTTGTTATTAAACGTAAATGAACCACGTTGTCCTGTATAAATTCGGCTTATATAATGTTCATCAATATCAACGCGTACTTTAAAACCACTTAAAACATCAATTTGACCAAGACGCTCACCTTTACTTTTTGATTGTCCAATTTCTGCATCAAGAGAAGTTAACTGGCCATCAACAGGCGCTTTTACAACAAGGTCGGCAACTTTTCTACGCATTAATTCAAGCGCGTTTTGTGTGCGTTGATATGAACTTTGAACTTGACCCTGTTCCTGTTTAGTTGCAACCGAATCTTGTATTAAAATTTGGTTGGCCAGTTGCATCCGTTGCTTTTGATATCGATATTCATTTTCAGTTCTAATTAGATCTTGTGTAGCAATTACACCTTTGCCATGGAGCTTCTTATTAAGGTCAAACAATCTTTGAGCTTCAATAAGCCGATTCTCAACATCTGTAAATTGATTGAGTTTATTAATGGTGTTTTGTGTGGCCGCATTTTGTGAAATTTGCATCTGTGTTAATAAATTATACACAGATGTTTCTTGATTTACCAAGCTTAATTCTAAATCAGTATTTGTAAGCCTTAGAATTGGCTCTCCTTTTTTCATTATTGCGCCATCTTCTACAAATTTTTCTTCGACACGACCACCTTCAACCGCATCTAAATAAATAGTTGTAATTGGCATTACTACCCCATTTACTGGAATATTTTCTTGAAAAACACCATCTGTTGCTGCATTTATGCTAAGTCTTTCTTTATCTACATTGAGTTTTGAATTACCAGAAGAATTTATAATTACGAATATAATTAAGGCGGCTACAAGCACACCTAAGGCAATCATGAGTAGTTTAGGTTTTGTAAACTTCTTTTTTTCAATAGGTACATCCATGAATAATATATTTTTTTTAAAAGTACATGACATTATCATGCCGAAATCATAAATACCTGTTAATCAGTAACTATACAGTATGGCGTATTAAAATAGTGTTCGGTTTTGATACACTACATGTGCGAAACTGGAACAGTTTTAATAAGAATTAAATTAGTTTGTGATATCTATTTAAAAGGACACGTGATTTGTTAAATTTGACTAATGCTTTTAAAAGACGCGAACATATTGATTATTGATGATGATGAAGATGTATTGATTGCACTACGTCTTTTATTAAAATCTACGGTAAAATCTGTAACCGTAAATAAGAATCCCAATACAATTAATGACCTATTACAGAAACAAAACTTTGATATTGTAATATTGGATATGAATTTCAATGGACTAGTAAATACTGGAAACGAAGGTATTTATTGGCTTAAAAAAATTAAAGAAATAAACGGAAAGATTGACGTCATTTTAATTACTGCTTATGGGGATATTGACCTTGCCATTAGATCACTTAAAGAAGGTGCTTCCGATTTTTTAGTAAAACCTTGGAAGAATGAAAAAATGACCGAAGCAATAAAATCAGTAGTCCTAAAGAAAAAAACCACTAAATCAGGTCATTTAGAAACAAAAAAAGATTCTAAAATTATTGGTGAGAGTGAAGTGATGCAGGATGTTTTTGTAAAGATCAGTAAAGTTGCACCTACTGATGCCAATATATTAATTCTTGGTGAAAATGGGACCGGTAAAGATTTAATTGCACAGGCAATTCATGAGCAATCCAATAGAAAAAACAAGCCTTTTATTAAGGTGGATGTTGGTTCTTTAACAGCGTCATTATTTGAAAGTGAATTATTTGGGTATCGTAAAGGGGCTTTTACCGGGGCTAACGAAGACCGTATTGGAAGGTTTGAAGCTGCTAATGGAGGCACTCTGTTCTTAGATGAAATTGGAAACATTACACTAGGTCAACAGGTTCGTTTGTTAAGTGTATTACAAAATAGACAAGTAATTCCTATAGGTTCCAATGATACAATTGATCTTGATATTCGTTTAATATGTGCTACAAATCTTAGCTTAATTGATCTAGCAGATGAGCTTAAATTTAGAAAGGATCTCATTTACAGAATTAATACAGTAGATATAATTGTTCCGCCACTGCGTGATCGAGGCACTGATATCACTCTAATCAGTCATTATTTTATTGATTTGTATGCGGAGAAGTATTTTAAGGAATCTTTTAAATTAACGCCAGAGTTTATTAAGAAGCTCAAGAGTCATACTTTTCCAGGAAATGTGCGCGAGCTTCAATATGTTTTGGAGCGTTCTGTTATTATGGCTGAAGGAATTGTTCTTGATGCTGATGATTTGGTATTTTCTGCAATTGAAAGAGCATCTGTATCTGCAGTAAAGAAAACAGTGAATCTTGAAACACTCGAAAAGACCACCATTTTAAATGTCATAGAAAAAAATAATGGCAATATCTCAAAATCAGCAAAAGAATTAGGTATTACCCGTACCGCCTTATATCGTAGACTCCATAAATATGATATATAAGTCTTTTTTTTTCTTTCTCATTCTTAGGATTGCCTTTTTATTAGGTGCAGTTACAGGTATTGCCTATGGCATAATTAATAAAAACAATTATATAATTATAGGAGGCGCATTTATCACTTTAATGGTATGTGTTAATTTATACAAATTCGTCACAAAACGATTTATTGAGATTGACGATTTTTTTGAATCTGTAAAATATCGTGATTTTTCTCGTTGGTTTAGTGAGACGCATGGCCCTAGAGATATCAGGAATATGCGTAAAGGCTTCAATTTAGTAAACGAAACCTTTAAAGCTATTAATAGCGAACGTCAGGCTCAATTCCTCTATTTACAAAAGATATTGGAAATGATTGATGTTGGGATCATAGCCTATAATCTAGAAACTGGAGATGTGCTCTGGGTCAATGAGTCCATATTGAATATTATAGATCTACCCTCATTCAAGAATGTTCGATTTGTTGAAAAACGCAGAAAACAACTATATGAGAAAGTATTTGAAACGTACCATTCTAATCAAAAATCTATAAACTTAGAAATGCGTGAAGAAAACTTGAAGGTTCTAATATCCGACACCATTTTTCAAGTAGAAGAAAATGCTTTTAAGCTTATTGTAATGCAAAATATAGAAGACACGCTCAATAAGACTGAGTCTGAAGCATGGAAAAAACTTTTGAGTGTGATGACACATGAAATCATGAATAGCATTGCTCCTATTTCCTCATTATCTGAAACACTGCAAGCAGAAGTTCAATTAAAATTAAATGATAAAGAGAACTATAAGTTACACCTTGAAGATCTAGATGCGGGCATCTCTAGTATTAAAAAACGTAGTGAAGGTTTAATGAAATTTGCTAAAACCTATCGCACCTTAAACAAAGTGAGCCAAGTAAATAGATCAAAAATATTGATTCATGAATTATTTGAAAATATTGGAAACCTTTTAGAACCATCATTGAATAAAAAAAATATTCAGTTAGAGTTTAAGGTTACAAATCCAAAGTTAGAATTAAACATTGACGCACATTTAATTGAGCAAGTGCTTATAAACTTAATTATAAACGCTCGTGATGCCTGCGAAAACATACCAAACCCAAAAATTTTGGTTTCAGCAGAAAAATTTAGAGAAGGCGTACAAGTTAAAGTTACAGACAACGGCAAAGGAATACCTTCTGAAATTTTAGAGACTATTTTCGTTCCTTTTTTTAGCACCAAAAAAACCGGAAGTGGTATTGGGTTAAGTCTATCAAAACAAATAATGATGCTTCATAATGGACGTTTGCAAGTGCAAAGTGAAGAAGGTAAAGGGACCGTTATGAGCTTGATATTCTGACTTATTTACAGCTAAGGTGTTGATTACTTTCATTGAGTTTGCTGCGATTACTTCATGATATACTTGATTTTATTTACAAGTAAGTATTTTCATTATGTTAACTATTCCATGCATTTTTTATATATGGTGTTCGTGTTAGTTTTTTTTCAGTGGTATTTTTTAGTATTAATTCAACAAAACTTTAAGTGTTGTTATGTTCTTTTCTACTCAGCCTAATTAGAATATAGCGTCTCCAATTTTCTGATCAATGCTAATGATGATGCATTCAGTTTGGTATTGCCACGATTGTAAAATCGCTGATACTACTACTAATTTTCTCATAGTATATTTGGTAAAATTCATGATAAAATTAACTTATAACTCCTTTTTAGAGTAAGACATCATGTGTCAAACATAATTGTAAAGCTTTGAATTAATTATTCAAGATTCAGTAATTCACTAGCTCCTTTATTACTTCTTTTTCTTGTAGTGACAAAGGATTATTTTTCAATGAAGAAAATAGTTTTAATAACCGATCTTCATCTTCTAACGGTACAACTTCAACATTAAAATCTATTTTTCTCAATAATCTTTTTAATTCTGAAATTGTATTTAATTTTTTTTCATCTTTTTGTTCCGTATTTACTATATCAAATTCCATCATTAGAAGTTTAGCTATAATCATTTCCATTATAATTTTCATTAACAGAACAAAACTAATAACATATCACCCTTGATGTTATGACACCAAATGTCATATGAAGAAAATTGGCTGGATTTACTTTAAAAGTCCTATTTTAGATTTATGAAAAAATATTCCTCACTAGGTGAGTTATTATTTGACTATAGAAAACAAAACAATATTTCTCAATCGGATTTGGCAGTATATTTCAATGTAGATGTTCGCACCATAATAAGATGGGAAAAAAATGAAACCTTGTTGAAATCTGATAAGGAAGAAGAAATGGTAGATATCACATTTATTCCATATCAGGTCATTAGAAATTTAAATGCTCCAGTTTCAATACCAACTTATTACGATTTTGATTTAAGAAGATATTCTTTAAGTCTAATTTCTAATGATTTACCAGAAGCCGATTGGATCAAAGATAAAATAAATATTAAATCAGATAGATTACGTACAATTAAATTTGATTCTGATATTGAAAGTATTATTAGATGCTCGCTATATCAAAAGCAAATATTTAAACCTATAAATGAAGACATAATTAAAAAGGCGATACAATTACTACCCGAAATTAATGTAATAATTTATGATACATCAGGTTATTATTCTGGGCATAGCGTATTTTTCCCCTTAAGCATGGACTTATACAAGAAGATTCGAAACCGGACAATGAAAGAGGCTGATATTACAATAAATGATCTTATAGATTATAAGAAAGTAGAAAATCCTGTTTTCTATGCTTATGATATTAGTGCCGACTGCAACGAAAACTTATATTATTTAGGTGGGGTAACTATGAATTTTTTCAAAAACTTGGATTTCCCATACACATATGCAAGCTACGCTTCACGAAACGATACTTATCGTTTAAATCAGCAACTTGGTGTGCCCATAATCTGGGAAGACAAAGAGCTACAACAAGTTATTAATAGTCATGCTCCACCAAGACTTTACGAAGGGAATTTTAAAAGATATTTTGAAAAATAATATTAAAAGATATTTCATTGGATTAATTAATTTTTGAATATTTATCGAACTCCTGCCTATATTTAAAACTTCTAACTTCCATTATAGTGTTAAATTCAGAATCATAGACAACCTCAGCGAAAAACATATCAATTGCATAACAGTTGCACCTCTCTTTAGTTGTGTGCCAATATTCTCCATAACCCTTAAATATTTCTCGATATAAGTAACAATGGGCATTATTACAACATAAAAATTAACCACAAGTACCTGAATATTAAATATATACAAGTCTATGGTTAAAAATATCCTAAGAATAAATTGATACTAGATGATTTGGCTCTTGCTTCATCAAAATTAACTTTGTTGACAAATTACTTGAGATAGTAATTATAGGTAAAATCACTTCATTAATTTTACAGTATTGTAAATCCCATCCTATAACAATACATCTATGCGAAACGCATTTGTTTTTAGGAATTACCATAAAACCGCAATAAAACTCCTATTAAAAGAAATAGGTCGATATACCTTTGAAAAGGAATGTGAGCAACGGCAAAACCCTGTTCCACTTAATATGAAAGGCTTCTATTTAGAGAACAATAAAGATTGCACTTTTTTGATCTATAAGTTTCCATTGGCAACTATAACATACATGAAGGTTGATGGTTATGATCTTCCTAAAAAAGGATGGGAACTGGTGAATGTTTAAATAGAATTTATGTATGCTTTAGAAGCAATGAATTATATACGTCTTAAGTTTACAATCTATAATTTTTAGACATAACCAGAAAGAACAAAAGAGATGAGTAAGGTTAATTTACGCAGTTCTACCCATAACAAAGCATCTTATGAAGTAAATCACTTGCTAAAGCTTAATACAGAAGATTTAGCGTTTACGGGATCTATCTAAACCACAGCTTCTACAGCGTGATAAGTAGGTGATTGAAAGTTCATATACGCCATTTGTACTGCCAATATTAGAGGTGTTAAAATCGTAGGATACACCAAATCTAAAATCGGTATATTCTAAGCCTACAAATGTATTTATTGATGTAAGCAAATGGCTATTGCTACTATTTCTTGCTGGATTAGTAGCAGCAGTAATACCAAATAAAAACTGATTAATTTGCACTAAGGATCCAATATCAAGCCTGTTAAACTCACCTTGTTGCATAAAGTTTGCACTAAGCATAATGTCGTGATCAAAGAGAAAGGGGAATCTATAATTACCATGTATGGAATAGAAAATATTTAGAGGTGAATTTCCGTCTTCAACGAAAGAGATGTTTGGACGATTTATATGCTTTACCGAAGCTCCAAACCAATAGGTTTGACCATTAGATTCCTCTTTTTCAAACACCAAGCCAGAAGAAACATCTACAAAGAACAGATTATTATTAGCACTAATTAAAGGATCTATTGTTGTTGGGTTTATGGTTTCGTTATTAATGTTGATTTGGTCTCCAAGTGTTAAGTTACTAAAATTAAATGTTTTATATCCAATACCAACTTCAACTGCAGGTCTAAAAAACCAGCCTCCATTAAGGTTAACCCTATGTGCATAATTAGCATTTATTTGATTTAAGCTATACTTGCTTACAGGTTCTACTTGACGTAAGACACTAAATCCAAAACCAAAACTCTGACTTTTTTCAACAGATTTATTCCAAAAGGCATAATGAGTATTTACTCGAAGTCCTAATCTAGGCCATTGCGTGCGATGAAGCAATCCAATGTGAGTTCGTCCATTATCTTCAAAACCTGAAAAACCTGGATTTATGGTTTCAAGAATAAAGGAAGATTGTGTGAATATTGGATCTTGAGCTTTTACTTCAGAAAGAAAAAGACATAGAAATATAATAAGTAATGCTTTTAGTTTCATACTGTATTATTTGATGTAAACAAAAGCACCTTGTTCTTTAATAATTTCTCCATAAAATGTTTCTCCTGAAAAATTAAAATAATAATTTCCGTTTTCTGCTTCTTGGTCATTTAGTTTACCATCCCAACCCCTAATGCTTTCGCCTTCTTCAGAATAAATCAAACTCCCCCAAGTATCATAAATATCTAATTTCATATTTGCTAAACCAAGATAAACAGGTGTGAAAAATTCATTGATTCCATCTTCATTTGGAGTAAATGCATCTGGCGCAATGAGGCTATAACCTTTTTCAATTGTTAGTGTAATTATTCTGGTGTATACACATCCTAAAGGATAAGTAACGGTCTGTGTGACAACATAATCACCTATAGTAAGATACGTGTGAATTGGGCTTTCTTCATTTGAAAAATTGCCGTCACCAAAATCCCAAGAAACATTTATATAATCTCCAGTGGCTTCATTGGTGAATTGAATGGGATCTTGAATAGCATAGATACCATAAGTACTATATCCAATTGAATTTGTTGAAAACCCTGCATCTCCTAAAACAGGAATTTCCACATTTAAACTATAGGTTGCAATACAGCCAAGACTATCTACAACATCAAGGATGACAAGACCATTTTGTTGCGTGTTCATGGTTTGATTGTTCGTGCCACTAACTGTTCCGCTTGACCAATTAAATTGAAATGGAGGAACTCCACCACTTGCTATTGCTGTAAAGGTTTGATTGACATAACGTGTGTCACAATCAAATTCTGTTTCTGTAGTTACATCAAGAACCAAAGGTTCAAATCTTATAACATCCCAATTAGCTTCTAGCTGACAGCCATTGGCATCTGTTATGGTAATTTGGTAAGTTCCAGGTGGAATATCTATTAAATCTTCAGTTGTTGCACCATTAGACCATTGCACTGAATAAGGAAGAGTGCCACCTTGAATCAACGTGTTAATTGCACCACTATTTGTGTCATCACAATCTAAAGCATCAATAATATTTGCAGATACTTGGAGTTGCGTGACGTTAAAAATTGTAAATGTTTCTTGAATTACACAAGGTATTCCATCTGTTATAGTAACTGAATAGGTTCCAGGCGCCAAATTATTTCTTTCTATTCCTGCTGTTTGGTCATCATCCCAAACTACTGTAACAGGATCAATTCCTCCAACTAAATTTAGGACAATTCTCGCGTCGTTTTCTCCAAAACATGAAATTTGGGTGACTTCTGGCGTGATTGAGAATTCAGGAGGCTCAGCAATGACTATAGAAAAATCTTTCACACAATTTTCTGCATCTGTAATAGTGATAATATACGTACCAGCCGATAGATCTTGCTGTACCATTCCAGTTCCAAAATTACTCCAAGCAATGTTATAAGGCGGAATACCTCCTGTAATAGTGTTAATGGTAATAGAGCCATCATTGTCACCATAGCAAACAATTTCTGTTGTAGTTGTATCAATGTCTATTTCGTCATTTTGCAAGAGAATAACCTCTAAAGTGTCAATACAACCAGATTGGTCTTGTACAGTTAAGTTATAAGTACCAGAAAACAGGTTTGATATGTTTTGGTTTGTACTTACAAAACCATTTGGCCCAGTCCAAGAAAACGTATAATTAGGTCTTCCACCATTTACTAAAACATTAATTTCTCCAGTAGCATCACCAAAACAAATAATATTAACTTGATTTGCTAAACTCACTTCTAATTCAAGAGGTTCAACAATTGTAAAACTTTCGGTTATAGGTCCACAAATATTAGCATCTGTAACTGTAATAACATAATCTCCAGGACCTAAATTTGTAAGATCTTCTGCATTTGAAAAAGGTGCTCCATCTTTTGTCCAAGCATATATATAAAGCGCTGTTCCACCGGCTATATTTATACTTATAGAGCCGTCATTGGCTCCAAAACACGAGATGGTTTCAGGGTCAAATATTATTTCACTAAAAACCAGTTCATCTGGTTCTGTAATGCTATAGGTTTGTGTAAATGGACAGCCTCCATCATCAATAATTGTTAGCACATAATCCCCAACA
>RCNB010001597.1_pt1 | contig 14192 bp, 19 predicted proteins | sample 2041321 | NCBI WGS metagenome assembly RCNB01 (sample SAMN09708232, study PRJNA481090) | Marine sediment metagenome, whole genome shotgun sequencing project. | reverse complement strand
ATATAAACAAGCTCACATTAAAGTAATAAATGCAACAGCTTCAGCTGTTGAGAAAAAGCCCCCCCCGGGGATTTGGCCCTAGGGCCAAATCCCGGGGGAGGGCTTTTTCTCAACAGCTGAAGCTGTTGCATTTATTACTTGAATGTGAGCTTGTTTATATGATCAAACTGCGTTAAATACCCAGAAGTAATATTCGATCTTATTTGCAACATAGATTGGAAGCCCTTTTACAGCCATTGTTTATAAAGAGTTTAGACTCTAATAATTTATTTCAGATTAAAAAGATCTTGAACTTCGCCTGCAGCTTTTTTCTTCACACTAATCAATGACTATATCGCAATAATGTTACCCAAATGTATATAGTTGTTTTAAACGGAAAAGGTGAGATACAAACACATGCTTAAAAAAATCAATGCTGGAAAAGATTTTTTAATCGGATCTTTTATCTTGAAATGCATCAGCACGGAACCTATCAATAAAGCCGATAGCCCAAGGGCAGCAGGTTTTAAAAACGAGGGAAACCAAATCGCGGCTATCAAAGCGAGTGCAAGTATTACCTTTAAAAACCCAACAAGATAAAGACTCCATTCTGGTAAGCCGTATACTGTAAACTCTTCTTTAATTGTAGTGGCATTGCCTCCCCTCCATTGCGTGCTCTTATTGAATTGAACAAGCCATACATTTAAAATACTAAGCCCAACAATAAGCTGAAACGCAATAGTTACATATTTCATTTTAAATTTTTTAGAATATACAAAAAGCAAAAATTCTTTGCTGTACGCTTTGTTGACTAAATATACAAGAAAATTCGAGATTGAATAATTGAAATAACAGTAAGAAATGGTTTCTTTCCAAAAAGAATTTTAAGAGATGAATTTGATTTCTTAGCCTTGTAGTTATGAACATGAATACAAGTTGTAATTGTTAAAACTTTTATCTCTTATTTGAACTATAAAAAACTAAATCAAGGCTTTTCTAAGAACACCTAGTTTTATTCCTTTTTATATTTTATTTGAACCATCTATTTTCTGTTTCATCATGTAAATTATACTTTTTTTAATCCTAAAAGAAAAAGAGTTTTCATAAGATTTAAGTCGTTTTTTTATCGAGTTTTATCGATGTCTTAAAAAGTTGCATAAAAGTGAGCGTAAGTACAAGCGAAGTAGCGAAACCCATAACGGCTACAGTAAAGAATACAATACCTTCAAAACTTAAGTTTTTAAACCACTTTTCAGAGAGTTGCGTTAAAAATGCCGCATTAATTTCAGTCGCATAAAACGCAAAAAATATAGTAAATATCAGGGACGCCATAAATCCGGTAACAATACCCGTGGAGAACCCTTTGCTATAACTAAAATTCTGACCTTCCTCCAGACGTCTGTATTTTATTGCTTCATAAATTCCAAATCCTGTAATAACACCATTAAACAAACTGTAGAAAACATTGGTATGAAGATTAAATAAAGATAAAACCAAGAAATATGCGATTAATGATCCACTAGTAGCCAAACCGAAACGAATAGGTAATGTAAAATTATTCATGCTATTTTTATTATATTTTCCTTTCAATATAAGAAAAGAATCTAAAAAAACAGGCCAATATAGATATTATAAAGCTTTTTTCTTAACACAAAAAAAGCTGAATACCTAGATGGTGTCTAAGACGTATACGAATGAAGCTCTTTTCATGAAGTGCAGCTTTTCGCCCAATGAAGTGGAATGTACTGATTGGTTTTATAAGACAGATTCTAAATCTAACCCAATAGACTTGATTTTTAAGTAGTTGACAAATCGTATTCAATTCTAAGTACAAATCGAACAAAAAATACATAACAAAACATTATGAATTTTTTTGTTTAACTATATAATGTATTTATTAAACATTATGTATCTTTATAGGATAATTTTTGGAAGCTTATTTCTAGAAACTACATATCAAAAAAAAAGAAAGATGTTCGGAATATTCAAAAAGAAATCAGAGAAAGAAAAATTGCAAGATGAGTATGAAAAGCTTTTGAAAGAAGCCCATAGCCTATCTACCACAAATAGGAAAATGAGCGACCAAAAAGCCTATGAAGCCGAAGAGATAATGAAACAACTTGAAAAGTTGAGCTAATATGCTTCGATTAAAAATGACAGAAGATAAAAAACCCGATAATGTAGTTTTTAACCCAGAAACTCAAAAATATGATGCAGGACTGAAACCTTATGCAACTTCTGTTGGCGCACCAGTAATTACTACAACAGATACTATTGCTTGGAAAAACAGAAGCATCAATAAAATAAACCACAAGGTAGAAGCGAAATATTTAGAACTAAAAGCTGAATACGAAAAAATGGTGCGAGAGTTTGAATACAACAAACTCATTTTAAATGCAAAATTCACTTTTGAACCTATTATTGGCAAAGTATATCATCTTTATAAAAGAGATAATGGAGAATCTTTTCTTTCCATTATAGCGCCAGAGCAATGCAATTTTAATGCGTTTGGCAGTTTTTATTTAAATGCAGACCAAATTTGGGAAAAGATATAGCTCAAGTATGGTAGACACAAAACAATTAACAGAAAGAGAACTAGACCGCATTATAGAAATGGCCTGGGAAGATAGAACGCCTTTTGAAGCGATTCTGTTTCAATTTGAATTACCCGAAAAAGAAGTTATTAAGGTAATGCGCGGCAACCTTAAAGAATCTAGTTTTAAGCGTTGGCGTAAACGTGTAAACAGTGGTGTTAGCCAAAAACATCTAAAGAAACGCAATCCAGATATTACACGCTTTAAATGTTCACGCCAAAAGGCAATCTCAGGAAATAAAATAAGTAAACGCTAAATGGAATTATTTGACCACAAAGATTCCATATTTCCAACTTCTCATGCAGAAATTCTTCAACGTGTCCGCCATATCGACCCTATTAAATATGGTTCAACACGCAACTATATAAACGGCTCGGTCACGTACTTGTCACCTTATATTTCTAGAGGTATTATTTCCACAAAATTTATACTTTCTGAAATTTTAAATCGAGGTTACAAACCTGCTCAAATTGAAAAATTTATTCAAGAATTAGCTTGGAGAGACTACTGGCAACAGATTTGGATTGCAAAAGGTGATGCCATTAATCAAGATTTAAAACACGAACAAAAACCTATTTCAAACACCTCAATTTCAAAAGCAATTTTAGAAGCTAACATGGGCATTGAGGCCATAGACAAAGCCATTCAAGAATTTTATAAAATAGGCTATTTACATAATCACCTAAGAATGTATATCGCCGCCATCGCTTGTAATATAGGGCAAAGTCATTGGAAAGCTCCTGCACAATGGATGTACTATAATTTGCTCGATGCAGATTGGGCAAGCAATGCCTTAAGCTGGCAGTGGGTTTCTGGAGCAAATGCGAATAAGAAATACGTTGCAAATCAAGATAACATCAACAAATACTGTTTTACACAACAAAAAAACACCTTTTTAGATGTGCCGTATGACGCTTTTAATACATTAGAAATTTCTGAAATTTTAAAAGACACACCTCTTTTAGTATTAAAAACCCCTTTACCAAAACAGCAGACAATTGTAATCGATGAAACGCTTCCGACCTGTATCTATAATTTCTACAATCTAGACCCACTTTGGAAAAAAGATATTTCCACAAATAGAATTCTATTGTTAGAGCCTTCGCATTTTAAGCAATATCCCGTATCGCAAAAGACGATTGATTTTATCAATGCTTTTTGCGAAGAAAACATAGCCAATATTCAAATCTATGTAGGTGAATTTAATGACCTTATTACAACGTATAACTTCAGGTCCGTCTCCGGAACGGGCAGGAATATCTACTATAAAGAACACCCTTTAAGCAATCACTATGAAGGTATTGAAGAACCCAGAGAATGGATGTTTAAAGTGCAAGGCTATTATCCTTCTTTCTTTGCTTTTTGGAAAAAATGCAAAAAACAGCTTACCTATTGAAAAGGCAAGCCACCAATATTGTTTGGTTAAAGCGTGATATTCGCTCGCAAGACCACGAACCCCTATTAAAGGCAGAGCAAGCTGGTATTGCATATCGTATTATTTACCTGTTTGAAACTACACTCATTGAATATCCAGACACCAGCCCAAGGCATTTGCAATTTGTTTATCATTCTATTTTAGCACTAAATAAGATACTAGCACCTTTTAATAGAAACGTTGATGTGTTCTATGGAGAAGCTATTGACGTATTTGAATACCTGGTAGCAGCATTCAATATAAAAGCTATTTTTAGCTTTCGCGAAAGCGGAACTCAAAGTACTTGGCAACGTGATAAAGAAGTGACTCTAATTTGCAAACAGCAGCATATTAGTTGGCAAGAATCGCAACGAGATGGTATTCTAAGAGGTACTAAAAACAGAGATGCTTGGAACAAACAATGGCATGCTACAATGCACCGTTCAGTTATTCAAAACAACTATTCGATTTCAAAGGAAAAAACCCTTGAACATCCTTTTTCACCTTCCAAAAAATTAGAGACCCAATTACAAGAATATCCTAAACAATATCAGCCCGCTGGCGAAGCGAATGCTTGGCGCTATTTAAAATCTTTTACTGCTCAAAGGGGTTTTGACTACCAAAAACATATTTCTAAACCTACCGAAAGTAGAACGGCTTGTAGCAGATTATCACCTTATTTTGCTTGGGGAAATATGAGTATTAAACAAGCTTTTCAATTTATCGGCACACACCCTAACGGAATAAAAAACAGCAGGGCTTTTTCTGCAATGCTTACCAGATTGCATTGGCATTGTCATTTCATTCAAAAATTTGAAGTAGAATGTAGTTATGAAACCGATTGCATCAACAGGGGTTACGAGCTCTTACCACATAAGAAAAACGAAGCTTTTATTAAAGCTTGGAAAACAGGCACAACGGGCTACCCTTTAATCGATGCCAGTATGCGCGCCGTTGAGCAAACAGGGTGGATTAATTTTAGAATGCGAGCAATGGTGGTTTCATTTTTAACACTGAATCTAGACCAAGATTGGCGAGATGGTACCTACCATTTAGCAAGACAATTTTTAGATTATGAGCCTGGTATTCATTATCCACAGTTTCAAATGCAAACTGGTACTACAGGCATTAATACAGTACGCTTATACAATCCTGTAAAAAACTCGCAAGAGCACGACCCAGAAGGGGCATTCATAAAAAAGTGGATTCCAGAGCTTACTAATGTTCCAATAACTCACATTCACGAACCTTGGAAGATGACGACAATGGAGCAGACTTTTTGTGGGGTGATGATAGGAGAAGATTATCCATTACCTATTGTAGACTTGCAAGAAAGTGCGCGAATAGCAAGAGGTAAAATTTGGGGACACAAAAAGCATCCCGCTGTGCAAAAAGAAAAGAAACGCTTATTAAGTCCGCACGTAAATAGAACACATAATGATTTACACTAAAGAACAGCTAGACCGTATAACTAGGTTAAAAATAATCAATTCGGTTACAGGCATAAAGCCTGCAAACCTTATCGGCTCGATAGATGACGGAGGGAATACCAATCTGGCTGTGTTTAGTTCAGTAGTTCATTTAGGAAGCGACCCTGCGCTTCTGGGTTTTATATCTAGACCTCAAACTGAAGAAGTTGGTCATACGTATCGTAATATCCAAGAAAATGGATACTACACTATCAATCACATCCATCCAGAATTTATCAAAAATGCCCATTATACATCTGGAAAGTTTGATTCAGCTATTTCAGAATTTAAACGATGTAATCTTTCCGAAGAATACATCAAAAATTTTAAAGCGCCCTTTGTAAAAGAAAGCAACTTCAAAATAGGAATGTGCTTTAAAGAAGCGCTTGATATTAAACATAACGGTACCGTTTTAATGATAGGCGAAATAGAACATTTGATACTTCCCGATACCGCAATAGTAAATGATGACATTGACTTAGAAGTTACAAATGGTGTTGGTATTTCAGGATTAAACAGCTATTATTCACTAAAAAAAATAGACAGTTATCCCTATGTTAAAGTGAACGAAGTACCAGAATTTTAGTAATGAAAAAACAACACCTTCCCCAAAAAATATGTGTCGTTTGTGAACGACCATTTACGTGGCGTAAGAAATGGCGGAAGAACTGGGATGAAGTTAAATATTGTAGTGATCGCTGTAGAAAGAATAAATGAAGAGTATCAACATACTATTTCCGCATCAACTATTTGAAGAGTCTCCACTTTTTGAGACTAATGCACCAGTGTATTTAGTAGAAGAATATTTATTCTTTAAGCAGTACCCATTCCACAAGCAAAAAATCGCTTTTCATAGAGCTACTATGAAGAGTTACACAGATTTTCTTCGGAAAGACAAAAACCTTGAAGTAAATTATGTTGAAGCTACTGAAGTGATTTCAGACATCAGACGACTTATTCCCGAATTGAAAAAACAAGGTATTCAACATATCAACTATATAGACCCATCAGATAATTGGCTTCAAAAAAGAATAGATAAAGGCTGTTTAGAAAACAACATTTCAACCACTGTATATAGCTCACCTTTATTTTTAAATACCAAAGAAGACCTAGTAACTTTTTTTAGAAGTGATAAAAAGAAATACCACCAAACGACCTTTTATACGGAGCAACGTAAAAAGCAAAACATCCTTATAGATTCTGATGGAAAACCAACAGGTGGCAAATGGACATTCGATACGGAAAACAGAAAAAAATATCCTGCTAAAAAGATACCGCCAGCTATTCAATTTCCAGATGTTGATGATTATTATAAAGAAGCCAAACACTATGTTGAAACGCACTTCTCAAATCATTTAGGAAGTCTTACAGAATATTCATTATATCCAACAAATTTTGAAACGACAAAAGCTTGGCTTCATCAATTTTTTGAGCAACGCTTTATGGAGTTTGGTGTTTATGAAGATGCCATTATTGCTGAAAACTCTATACTGAACCATAGTGTATTAACACCTATGCTTAATGTGGGTTTAATAACGCCTAAAGAAATTATTGATGGGTGTTTGAGGTATGCTGAAGAAAACAATGTACCCATTAATTCTACTGAAGGATTTGTACGTCAAATCATAGGGTGGCGAGAATTTATAAGAGGTATCTATGAATCTAGAGGCAGTGAAGAACGTACGACCAATTTTTGGAAATTTAAAAAGAAGATACCTGCTTCGTTCTATGATGGTACTACGGGTATTACTCCCATCGACCAAACCATTAAGAAAGTATTGCAAACAGGCTATTGCCATCATATAGAACGCTTAATGGTATTGGGTAATTTTATGATGCTGTGCGAGTTTGACCCAGACGAAGTCTATAGATGGTTCATGGAGCTCTTTATTGACGCTTATGATTGGGTTATGGTAACTAATATTTATGGAATGAGTCAATTTGCAGATGGTGGATTAATGGCCACCAAACCTTATATAAGTGGGAGTAATTATCTAATGAAAATGAGTGACTACAAAAAAGGAGAATGGCAAGCCGTTTGGGATGGCCTTTTTTGGCGGTTTATGCATACCCATCGCGATTTCTTTTTGTCAAACCCTCGGTTAGGAATGCTCGTGCGCATGTTTGATAAAATGCCTGCTGAAAAACAGCAAAAGCATATAGATACAGGAGAGGAATATTTATTATCCCTAAAGGATTAGAAATGATAAATTAAAAAACGCAAAAAATGTTATTTAATACGAGTTATACAAACAAAGATTATATAAAAGAAAGTACCCATATAGTAGGTAAAGCATTTTCTTTTTTTGAAAAAATAAAAATTGGTGGTATTGGGTCAAGCAGATTAATTATTGAAGAATTAAGCCCTAGATTACAACCTAAAAATAGAGAAGCTATAGCCATTAATTATGCAAACATTGAATTACGGCCCAAAGGCATTATCATACATTTTACCAATAAGCTAGACCGATATTCATGGATAATACCATATTACCGTTTAGTTGTCTATAGTACGCAAACGTTTAGTATTCACTCAAACGGTAATGTTATACAGTTCAAGAAAAACAAAAACTATCAGGATAATAAAAAGTTTATCCATAAAATGACAGATTTAAAAAACAACTTTTTAAACCTAGGGTATTATGATGCTTAAAGCTGAATAGTACTGTTAAAAAAAGCATATAGAAAAAGGAGGGTCCATAAAGCGGTTCGTAACCAATTTTTCTTTACTAATCCCTTCAACATTTTATCACTTACGCGTCCTTTTGAAATATTTGAATGGATAGGAACGAACTGCAAAAAGGTAGATATCCATATAAAAATAATGACTACAAAGCTTAAAAGTGTATCTACATTTGTTAATATAATTACTTGATAAGCAGAAATACCAAGTTGTGCAAGCATCAACGGTATTACTATGGCACTAAAACGAGAAGTATATTGCCTATGCCAAACAACTAGATTTTCAGTGCTATAATGAAGAAAACCCGGGTACACAATACGCTGTATTATCCAAATCAAAACAACTAATCCAAAATCTAATAAAAGCCTAATAATAGCTAAAGACATCACAAATGCTTAGTGATTTTTGAACTCATAGGTTTAGTGATTGAAAAATAATAATCAATGAGATTTCCTTTATCGTCAACTAAATATTTTTGAAAATTCCATTTTACACTAGAACTCTTTTTGCTGTTTAGGTCTTTAGATGTGAGCCACTTGTACAAAGCATGTTGTTTGCTTCCTTTTACGTCTATCTTTTCAGTAAGTAAAAAAGTAACGCCAAAATTCAACTCACAAAATTCTTGAATTTGTGAAGCGTCATCTGGCTCCTGTTTACCAAATTGATTACAAGGCGAACCAATAACAACTAGTTCTTCTTTGTACTTATTACTAAGCGTTTGTAACTCCTTATATTGTTTTGTAAACCCGCATTCAGAAGCGACATTGACAAAAAGTATTTTCTTTTCTTTAAAATCTATAAGAGAAATTGGATTCCCATTAATAGCATTGATGCCTATATCATAGATTGATTGTCTTTTTGTTTCAATGGAAGTACGTGTTGATAATTTTGCTTTATCACTTGTTTTCATTTAATCAGTTATTGCTTATTGATTCAAATAATTCTGCAATTCAGCTATCTTGTTCGGTCTGTTAAATATACCTCCATAATAAGAAGTCACTGTTGCAGAAGTATCATCTTTAATACCACGGGAAGAAACACATAAATGTTTAGCATCTATAATGACCGCAATGTCTTCAGTATCTAAGCTAGACCTAAGCTCCGCCGCTATTTGATTTGTTAATCTTTCTTGAACCTGAGGACGCTTTGCATAATACTGTACTATTCTATTGAGTTTAGAAAGTCCGATCACTTTCCCCGAAGAAACATAAGCAATATGAGCTTTACCGATGATTGGAACAAAATGATGTTCACAATTTGAATAGAATGTAATGTTCTTTTCAACCAACATCTGGTTGTATTGATACTTGTTATCAAACAACGCCACTTTAGGCTTATTAGCAGGATTGAGTCCTGAAAATATTTCTTCGATATACATTTTAGCCACACGATTAGGTGTTCCTTTTAGGGAATCATCGGTAAGGTCTAAACCCATGACATCCATAATTTGGGAGAACAAATCAGATATTTTTTCTTTTTTTTCTTCATCTGATATTTCAAAAGCATTAGGTTTCATAGGAGTTTCAAGTCCTGTATAGATATGGTCATCACCAATTTCTTCCTCTGAAAGTCCAATTAGTCCATTTTCTTCAATAAAGTCATTCAACAGTGTTTCCTGATTATTCATAAAATTTTTATTTCGATTTTGTAGTTTGATTTTTTTAGCTAATTGCTTATTTACAGCAATTATAATGTCACTAGGATTAAACCCATTTGGCTCTGAAACAAAATTAATTATTTTGTTTAATTAATACCGTTAAAGTTTAAACAAATTTTAATAACGCTTCAGAAGTAATCCTAATATTCTTACCGTTCACTTCTTTGTGCATTGGTAAAAAAAAATTCAGGTTATAGATATTTTAGTAGGAGGCAAAAAGGATGTAAAGGTTAAGAAGCATAAGTGCAAAAGACGGCAATGAGACCAGCAAGCCATCCTTGATTTTTATTCTAACCAAAAAGCCAAGTAACATAAGTAATGCTAAACCTGCAGAAGCCAAGAGCGTCAATATAGGATACAAGAAACCCATTAAAAGACCAGTTGCTCCAAGAAGTTGAAGAATGCCTATTAGCTTGCGAAAATCACTCAGGCCAAAGCGTTTGAATTCATCAAACATTTTTTTGTTGAGCAAGCAATTTAGGCCATACCAAAGAAAGCCGATGGCTGAAATCAAAATGAGCGATGTTAACAACATTTAGGATAATGGTATTTAAACGTTGTGATAAGGATTTAAGTAATCTTATTTTAAGCTTAAACCAAAAAACCAAATATACACCGAGTAGAATTTAAAGCCGTATAATAGTGGGAATATATTATTTAACCATTGCAGTTAAAGTATTTTTTTTAAATGTAATTAACGTTTGGTTTTTCAGATTTGGAAAACCAACTTCTTGGAGGGGCGAGAATGCCAAATCCATGAAAGAAGAATTTAAAACTTATGGCTTATCAGAAACAGTGCTGTATTTGGTAGGTGGGCTAAAAATATTATTTGTAATTCTTATAGTGCTATCTATCTGAATTGAAAATATAGCAGTCCCCGCTGTTTCAGGCATAGCCATTTTGATGTGAGGTGCCATCATTATGCACTTTAAAATAAACGACCCCATTAAGAAGTCATTTCCTGCTTTAAGCTTTCTGACCTTGTCCGCAGTACTTATTGTTTTTCACTTAATTTAATAAGATAATTTTAGAGATTTTTGGATAAGTCTGAGTATAAAATTCAAATCATAAGTGCGGGAATGAGTGGTTTAATAGCCGCTATGGTTCTTAAAGAGAATGGTTTTTCACTTGTTATTTTTAAATTATCCAGTTAATGGGATACTGTCATATTTCTTCAGAAAGTATTACCTCTGTAAATAGTTAAACTAGAGCTTCATATTTTTGTAATAATTCCAAAGTAGTATATTCCAATGCTTTTTGATGTGTTGCTTCAAGGACCACAAGTGGGGCTTTACCCGCACGTTCAGCTTCTAACGATCTAGATATGCATAAACACCATTTTGAGCCTGGTTTGAGACCGGGAAAGCTCCAATGTGGTACTGGAGTAGAAAGGTCATTTCCCTGAGATTTTGTATAATCCAAAAATTCTTGAGTCACCATGGCGCATAAGATATGGGTTCCTGAATCTTCTTGAATAGTTCTGGAAAATCCATCTCTAAAATATCCTGTAGCAAGATTAGAACAACAAGCTTTTAAATCTGTTCCGAGAATACTTAATTCATTGTCTTTTATCATATTCCTGAATCAGGCCTTCCTTTCAATCGTATATCAATTCTTTTTTTCTTAACGGTTAGCCTCTTCATAACATCCATTAAGGTCCCGTCTTTTGTCTTCTTATAAATCTCGTTGATTGCTAATACAAGTCGTTTTGCTTCTCTTGAAGCATTTACCCTATCACTAGTAGTCATATGACTCATTTTGGCTTTTTCAAATACTGATGCTTCTTGTAAAATGTCCATAATTATTGTTTTGTTTAAACTTACATAAATGTAGTTAAACAATAATTATATTTCAACCCTTATCCATTGATTATAACTATTTCAATATAAAAACAATCTTTACTTAGTACGTAACGCTTGAAAAACGAGGATTACCGAACAAAGATTATTTTTAGTTTGGTTAATTAAACCTCACGTTAAATTATACTTTTGAAAATATATTTGACAGCATAACTACTCATAAATTTTCCTCAGGCAGGAAACAAATATTTACTTTTACTAAAAGCAATGAGCCGAATAAATCTACTAATCGGCTCATGAAATATAATTGGCAACAAAAAGACTGGCCTAGTTTTCAGTACAAGACGGAGGAAATTGAAAATTTACTCTATGGTTTTTGCTCAACATACTGTGTTAAGTCAAAATATGGTGTAAACTATCTGCCTTAACGAACATTAAAACAAATACAAAATGAGAAATCAAAAAATAAATGTACTTATTATAATTTTCTTTCTGACTTCCATCAATTCCTTTTGCCAACAGCAGATAAACCTATCTGATAAATTCCAAAATAAGAAAATAAAGGTCGTGAATCGTATAATATCGTTGTACGGAGACCAACTAGATGCTGTGGAAATGAATGCAAAGAATAATGATGGTATTGGAATACTAGAAGATGTAGAATTTGACAAAGGTACTATTGAAGTTGATCTTTTAGGTGAGAACAATCCAGGTAAAAGTTTTATTGGTATTGCCTTTAATATTCAAAATGACAAAACTTATGAAGCTATATATTTTCGTCCATTCAATTTTGTTGCTAAAGAACAAATAAGAAAAGACCATATGGTTCAATACATATTTCATCCTGAATTTACATGGAAAAAACTAAGAGATGAAAGAACTGGAGAATTTGAGAACGAAATTGCAACTCCGCCAAATCCTGATGATTGGTTCAAGGTAATTATAAATATAAATGAAGAAAAGGTAGAAGTATATGTAAATGAATTACCGGAACCTGTTTTAACTGTCGATAGATTAACTTCAACAAAATCTAAAAAAATAGGAATTTGGACAGGTTTCGGCTCCTCGGGGCGGTTTAAAAATTTGAATTTAAGAGAGGAATAAACTTCCAACAACAAAAGATAAAAGGGAGTGTAATTTAAACTCTGTCCTCTTCACCTCCCCTGCGGGGGGTACCCCCCGCAGGGGAGGTGCTTAAATCGAGCGGCATCCGCCCCTCAAATTTAATAAATAATTGTTGGGCGGTCGTGGCCCAGTTCTGCAATGGCGAGGTCCACTTCTTCTTGATGTTCATAGTTGCCAGATAAATCAGCTTCATAAGGGCCATGTCGTTGGTGAACGCGCCCTTGGTCTTGGTCACCTTTCGCACCTGCCTGTGAAAGCCCTCCACCGCGTTGGTGGTGTATATGATCTTTCTGATGGGTTCGGAATATGCAAAGTAGCTCGATAGGTTCTCCCAGTTGTCCTGCCAGCTCCGTATGACCACGGGGTACTTCTTGCCCCATTTCCCCTTCATGTTCAGCAACTCGTCCTGTGCCTCTTCCTTGCCATTGGCCCTGTATACCAGTTTCAGGTCGCGCATGAACTCCTTTTGGTCCTTGGAGGCCACGTACTTCAGGGAATTGCGTATCTGGTGCACGATGCACAGCTGCACGTCCGTCTTGGGGAATATGCTCAGGATGGCCTCGGTAAAGCCCTTAAGGTTGTCCGTACAGGCTATCAGTATGTCCTTGAGCCCACGGTTGTTCAGGTCGGTAAGGACCTGTAGCCAGAAATTGGCCCCCTCGCTTTCCGAGATATACATGCCCAGCACCTCCTTGTAACCGTTCCTGTCGATCCCCAATATGTTGTAGATCGCCCTGTGGCGGACCTTGCCCTCCACCTTGACCTTGTAGTGCATGGCGTCCAGCCAGACGATGCAGTACATTGCGTCCAACGGCCTTCGCTGCCAGGCCTTTATATCGGGTATGATCCGATCGGTGATCTCGGTCAGGACGCTGTGCGAGATCTCGGTATCGTACATCTCCTTGATGTGGGCGCAGATGTCCCGATAGCTCATCCCAAGCCCGTAGAGCCCGATTATCTTGTCGGCCAGGTTGTCCGCCAAAATGGTCTGGCGCTTTTTTACGATCTCGGGGTCGAAGCTGCTCTGGCGATCTTGGGGCGTTTTTATGTCAAAGGTGCCGATCCCTGTTTTGAGGGTCTTGCTGCCCTTGCCGTTGCGCTTGTTGCCCTTGGAACGCTGTTCATCGTCCAAATGGGCCTCCATCTCCGCTTCTAGGGCCTTGTCCAGAAAGTTCTGGAGCAACGGTGCAAAGGCGCCGTCCCTACCGAACAGGCTCTTTCCGGTAGTAAATTGTTCCAGTGCCTTTTTTTCAATGTTGTCTAATTCTTCTTGTGTCATTTTAAATCTCTGTTTGAATGTTAATATAAAAAATCATTCAGACAGAGTTTAAATTACACCCTCAGATAAAATGAATTAATACTCATTTTATCTTTTGTTGTTGGTGTTTTGACCCCTATAAAACAAGAGTAATCTTTTAAATTTCGATTATTAATTAAGCTGCTTTATTTTTCATAAGAATCAAGTGTTTTTC
>RCNB010001595.1_pt1 | contig 14210 bp, 13 predicted proteins | sample 2041321 | NCBI WGS metagenome assembly RCNB01 (sample SAMN09708232, study PRJNA481090) | Marine sediment metagenome, whole genome shotgun sequencing project. | reverse complement strand
TACACCGCATCGCAATAGATACCATGAGTGGAGATAATGGCCTACAGGCCGTAGTTCCAGCTGCATTGAGTTTCTTAAAAGAATATAACGATACCGTATTGATTTTGGTAGGTGACGAAGCACAATTATTAGCCGAACTCAAAACACACAAGCAAATACCTAATAAGCGTTTAATCATCCAGCATGCCTCACAAGTTGTGACGATGGATGAAGCACCAGCTTTGGCTCTTCGCGGCAAAAAAGACTCTTCCATGCGAGTTGCAATTAATCTGGTTAAATCAGCCGATGCAGATGCAGCAGTTAGTGCAGGTAATACCGGTGCCTTGATGGCAACTGGGCGTTTTGTTCTGCGAACACTCAAAGGTATAGATCGCCCTGCAATCTGTGCTGCGATCCCTGCGGCATCAGGGCACACCTATATGCTTGATCTGGGCGCGAATATTGACTCGACATCTATACATTTGTTGCAATTTGCGATTATGGGTTCAGAGTTGGTGCATGCAATTGACGGTATTGATAAGCCACGTGTGGGATTGTTGAATATCGGTTCAGAAGACATGAAGGGCAACGAGCAAGTTAAAGCTGCCCATGAAATGCTGAAGAAAGGTGAATTTAACTATATTGGTTTTGTTGAAGGTAATGATATTTTTCATGGAGATGTGGATGTCATAGTCTGTGATGGTTTTGTCGGCAATGTCGCCTTAAAAACCAGCGAAGGTCTCGCCAAGATGCTATCTGAAGAGATTAAGGCTGGCTATACCAGGTCAATATTCACAAAAATCGCGGCGCTAGTCTCCTATCCAGTAATTAAGGCATTCCGCCGGCGTTTTGATCATAGACGTTATAATGGCGCCAGCTTTTTAGGTCTAAAAGGCATAGTAATTAAAAGTCATGGTGGAGCTGATGAAATTGCCTTCGCCAATGCGATAGGAATCGCACGCAAGGCAGTCATAGAAAAAGTACCAGATCGAATCGAAGAACACTTACAAAAGCATCTAATTGATTGAATTGGTAGTATTTGCTATATGATGACAAAATAAATAACAGATCCCGAATATAAGGTACAGGATGAATTCTAGAATCACAGGCACTGGTAGTTATCTACCCGAAAAGGTATTAACTAACCACGATCTTGAAAAGATGGTGGATACCTCACATGACTGGATAGTAGAGCGCACTGGTATTGAAAAACGTCATATCGCTGAGAAAGATCAAACTACCTGTGACCTTGCTGAAATAGCCGCATCACGCGCCATGGAAATGGCAGGAAAATCAGCTGCTGACATTGATCTAATCGTGTTTGCTACAACTACGCCTGATTTGATTTTCCCAAGCACAGCTTGTCTGCTACAAAAAAGGCTCGGAATTCGCGGTTGTGCCGCCTTTGATATTCAAGCCGTTTGTACCGGTTTTGTATACGCACTAGCCGTAGCGGATAAATTTATTAAAAGCGGTACACACAAATGTGCATTGGTTATCGGCGCTGAAACACTCTCAAATATTATCGATTGGACTGATCGCGGCACCTGTATTTTATTCGCCGATGGTGCAGGAGCAGTGGTGCTGGAGGCAACAGAAGAAGAAGGGATACTATCGACACATTTGCACGCAGATGGGCAATATGAAAATCTGCTAAATACGAATGCGGGAATTTCTAAAAACAAAGCAATAATGGACTCTGGTGGAGCCTTTGTACAAATGAAAGGCAATGAAGTCTTTCGTATGGCAGTAAACACTTTAGGTCGTATTGTTGATGAAACTTTAGCATTTAATAATATGAAAAAATCAGATGTTGATTGGCTCGTTCCGCATCAGGCTAATATTCGTATTATCAAGGCAACCGCGAAGAAATTAAAAATGTCGATGGATCATGTAGTGGTCACAGTCAACGAGCACGGAAATACCTCGGCAGCTTCGGTGCCGCTGGCGCTGGATACTGCTGTTAGAGATGGCCGTATTAAGCGTGGCGAAGTTATATTACTGGAAGCATTTGGCGGTGGATTTACCTGGGGATCGGCTTTAATCAGGTATTAGTGTTAATTGCTGGTTTTTAGCTTTATAAAAGACATCCCCCCACTTTTGGGCTGTTTTTCCATTATTTTCGATGTTTTCATAAGTTGATTAGATTTTCATTGAAATATTCCCCCCTCATTGCTGTCTGCTATCATAAAGAGCTTATTTAATTACAAACGTTGTAAGCGATCCAACCATTGAATAAGAATCCCAACAAAGCTTTTGATAGCACAGCCTTTTTAAAAACGGTGCCACATAAACCAGGTGTGTATCGGATGATTTCGGCTGACGAGAAAATCCTGTATGTGGGTAAAGCCAAAGACTTAAAAAATCGTGTTTCCAGTTATTTCCGCGATAATATTGCAAACTCGCGCACCTTTTCGATGGTCAAACAGATTTGCGATGTTCAAGTAACAATTACCGCTAGCGAAGCGGAAGCTTTGCTACTTGAAAGTAATCTGATTAAAAAATACCAGCCTCGTTACAATATTCTATTAAGAGACGATAAAAGCTACCCCTATATTTATCTTTCTAGTCATAAATATCCACGACTGACCTTTCATCGTGGTGCTAAAAAAGGTAAGGGCCACTATTTTGGACCTTATCCAAGTGCTGGAGCAGTGCGGGAAACATTGGCACTGTTACAGAAACTATTTTTAGTTCGGCAATGTGAAAACAGCTACTTCAGTAATCGTTCGCGACCTTGTTTGCAATATCAAATAAAGCGCTGTACTGCCCCATGCACGAATGAAATTTCTGAGAAAGACTATAAACAAGGTGTCGGACACACAGTTAAGTTTTTGCAGGGTAAAAGCCAGCAGGTTATTGACGAATTAGTCCAGCAAATGGATAAAGCATCAGTCAAACTGCAGTTTGAGCAGGCTGCCAATTATCGTGATCAGATAGAACAGTTACGTCAGGTCTCGCAACGCCAGAGTATCAGTAGTGGTGAGGCAAATGTGGATGTAATCGCGATACAGTTTGCTTCCAATATTGCGAGTGTGCAGGTGCTGACTATTCGCAATGGTAATAACCTGGGTAATAAGAATTTATTCCCTAAAATTCCTTCTTTTTACAAAATAGCAGAAAACAGCGATACACATCTAGAAAATCTGGAAGAAAAGATACTCGCTTCTTTTATCGCTCAATATTACATCTCTCGAGAGATTCCCAGTGAAATCCTGCTGAGCCATAAACCCACTGATAGCAAAACCTTAGAAGAAATGCTGTCCTTAAAAGCAGAGAGAAAGGTTACTCTTGCACATCGCCTAAGAGGTGATCGTGTGCGTTGGGTGGAGATGGCCTCACGCAATGCAAAACATGCTTTATCGAGCCATTTAGCTTCAAAGGCGGGCATTCAGAAGCGCGTGCTGGCACTTCAGGAAGAATTGAACCTGGACTATATCCCCGCGCGCATGGAGTGTTTTGATATCAGCCATACCATGGGTGAAGCGACCGTTGCATCCTGTGTCGTGTTTGGGCTAGAAGGTGCGATTAAAGAGGAGTATCGACGTTATAATATTACGGATATTGTTGGTGGTGATGATTATGCGGCAATGAATCAGGCTTTGCAGCGGCGTTTTCAAAAAGCCGTAGAAGGCGAAGGCAAACTGCCGGATATCTTATTTATTGATGGTGGCAAAGGGCAGGTCAGTCAAGCGGTTGAAGTCCTGCGTGATTTACAGATCAGTGGCGTTGATATTATTGGCGTAACCAAGGGCGAAGGTCGTAGACAAGACATGGATACCTTAACCATACTAGCGCCAGATGAAGACACCGTATCAAAGAAAGAGAAATTGATGTTGCCTTCACATTCGAGTGCGCTACATTTAATCCAGCAGATAAGGGATGAGGCACATCGCTTTGCCATAAGTGGGCATCGTCAACGCAGAAAAAAAGCACGCAATACTTCACCGCTGGAAGGTATTTCTGGCTTGGGTCCGAAGCGTCGTCAAGACTTGTTAAAACAGTTTGGCGGTATCCGAGCTATCACACGAGCCAGTGTAGATGAATTGAGTAAAGTCAATGGAATTAGTGCGAATCTGGCTGAAAAGATTTATGATGTATTCCACACCGAATAGTTTTTTATATTAGCCTCATACAGGATACTAGTGACTTTAAATTTACCCACATTTTTAACCATTCTTCGGATTTTGGCTATCCCATTGGTGGTTATATTATTCTATCTTGAAATGCCGTTGACAGCATCTACAATATTTGGATTAGCGGGGCTTACTGATTTTGTCGATGGCTATCTTGCGCGAAAATATAATCAAGAATCCCGCTTTGGCGCGTTTCTCGATCCAGTTGCGGATAAACTGTTGGTTGCGGTTGCATTATTACTTGTTGTAGAACGAGAAGGTGCTATGTGGTTTACATTGGCGGCAATTATCATCATCTCCCGAGAGATTACTATCTCAGCGTTGCGTGAATGGATGGCAGAGACGGGTCAACGTAGTAAGGTTGCCGTGGCTTATATTGGCAAAGTTAAAGCTGTGTCGCAAATTTTTGCATTGATTTTCTTACTCTACAATAAAGATTTATTTGGTGTGCCGATTAGGGAATTAGGCGTGATTTTCCTGGTGATTGCAACGGTGTTAACAGTGGCTTCTATGATGCAATATTTACGGGATGCTTTTAGCACTAGAAATTAGTTTATGTAAAAAAGTGCCTAAAAGTAGGGGGGTGTCCTTTTAAATAACTAAGTACTGTTCGAGCTATTCTACAATATCAACCAATGTACCTACTGGTACCTTCTCGAATAAATCAATCACTTCCTTATTGCTCATGCGAATACAGCCATGTGATGCGGGTTGACCGAGACGCCCTTCCTCGTCTGTGCCGTGAATATATATATAGCGTGATTGTGAGTCTACCTCGCCTCCCTTGTTGATGCCTTTTTCCAAGCCTGCAAGCCAAAGGATGCGGGAAGTTACAATATCAGCATTACTTCTCACATTGGGCTCAGTGAGTATTTTTGCAACTCTTCGGGTATTCATTCTTGCTTTAAAAATTGTGCCAGCTTTGGCACCTTTACCAATTTTTTGAACTACTTTGTGAATACCTAGCGGTGTTTTATAACTTCCGGAACGGTTACCCAGCCCGGCTTCGGCAGTAGAAATGGTATGTGATGAGCTAACAATATTATTTTTAATTAAATACAGTTTTTGTTCACTTGCTGAAATAACAATCAGTGGTGATAAAGATGATTTAGGGAAGCGATTCCTTAGGTCATCAATTAATGGTTGAAAGGCATGTATATTGGGCATTTTGTTGGCATCAGCAAAAGTAGATGCACAGGAAAATGTACTACTGAGAATTAGACATATCAATGGCAACCATATTTTTATCATTATTCTTGTCGTGATCATTTCGTCTTGCCTCTAAATCAGTAAAATAGCTTTCTGATTCGCCTGTAATGTATTTTCCGGTAAAAACTGAGCAGTCAAATTGTGTAAGTTTTGAGTTACCAATTTTAATGGCATCAATAAGGTCATCAAGATCTTGATATACAAGCCGATCTGCACCTATTTCTTTAGCAATTTCTTTTTCGGTTCTTCCGTGTGCAATCAGTTCATTTGCGGCAGGCATGTCGATTCCGTAAATATTAGGATAACGAATAGCAGGAGATGCTGAAGCAAAATACACTTTTTTGGCCCCTGAATCTCTAGCCATTTGAACGATTTCGCGTGAAGTAGTTCCACGCACAATTGAATCATCTACCAGCATTATATTTTTGCCTTTAAATTCGATGTCGAGTGGATTTAATTTACGTCTTACTGATTTTTTTCTGAGTTTCTGACCTGGCATAATGAAAGTACGTCCGATATAACGATTCTTGATATAGCCTTCACGGTACGGCACACCGAGTGTAATGGCCATTTCAAGGGCAGAGGTTCGGCTGGTATCGGGGATAGGTATGACCACATCAATATCATGATCCTTCCATTCGCGTTTAACCTTTTCAGCCAGGCTATGACCCATGCGCATTCGCGCCTTATGAACATAGACTTTATCAATAACAGAGTCAGGACGTGCAAAATAGACGTATTCAAAGATACAGGTATTGTAAGTGGGGTTGTTGCTGCATTGTTTGGTATGAACCTCACCCGCACGGGTAATGAAGATGGCTTCACCTGGCTCAATGTCACGTACAATTTCATAACCCTGAGTTACTAGCGCAACACTTTCGGATGCGAGCATATAATCCGTCCCAAGCTCAGTTTCGCGCTTGCCGAATACCAAAGGACGGATACCATTAGGGTCACGAAAACCAACTATTCCATCACGTGTAATCATCGCAATCACCGCGTATGCGCCTACACAGCGTTTATGTACGCCAGCAACAGCAGCAAATATTTCTTCAGGGTGGACGCGGTAGGCATCGTATTTTTGCAATTCTTGTGCAAATATATTCAGCAGTATTTCAGAGTCAGAGCTAGTGTTAATGTGCCGTCTATCTTGTTTATAAAGTTCTTTTTTTAGTTCGTGCGCATTGGTGAGATTGCCATTATGAGCGAGTGAAATGCCGTAAGGTGAATTCACATAAAAAGGTTGCGCTTCAGAATTCGAGGAAGTTCCTGCTGTCGGATATCGTAGGTGACCTATCCCCATATTTCCGACCAGGCGACACATGTGCTTTTCACGGAACACATCAGTAACCAGTCCGTTATTACGTCGGATATAGAGTCTTTTGCCATCGCTGGTTACCATACCAGCCGCGTCCTGTCCGCGATGTTGTAACATCAATAAACCATCATAGATTTCTTGATTAACAGGGGTGTTGCTAAGAATGCCAATAATTCCACACATGCGAAAAATATACCTGAGTGTTTAGTTGCTTTGGGGGGTATCGGTAATTGTACTCTCGTTTTCGGGAGTTGTCGTTGATGGGTTAATTATCGCATTGCCATTATTGACGCTCTCACTGATATACTCGTTTAGATTGTCAGGTATTATAGACTGCACCCATTTTGCTGCTTCTTGGAATTTAGGAATGAGGCGTGAAGATTTCCAGGAATCCTGATCTGGTAATTCTGTCAAACTCAGTAATATTGTGATGAGTGTAATAGCTAGTGCTCCTAAGGCGATACCCAATCCAGTTCCCAAAATCCGATCAAAAGTCCCTAAACCAACCGCTGCAACTGCTTTACTAAATAAATAGTTAATAATAGCGCCAGTAATCAGAACACCTAAAAATATGAGTAGTGCGGCCAGACCAGTTTGTGCTAATTCACTACCGAGTTTCATCGGTAGTGCTTGCGCTAGCGGATCTTTGTATTGTATTGCGAGTAATATCGCCGCTGTCCAGGTGGCAAGAAAAATGCCCATCCAAACTAGGCCACGCATGAAGCCTATTAAAGCAGTGATTAAAATAATTACTACGATAGCTATATCAAAATAGTTAAGGTCCATTCAGTGTTTCCTATGCTGGTGTATCTTTAGAGAGTTGAATGTTTAAAACTAGTTAGAAATCACTAGGCTATTTTGAACAAAAAAGTTCTTTTGATAACGTCTTTTCATTGCCTCCTGGGCTTTAATTGCAGCAGCTCGATCATTATGGCCTCCGGCACGCACACGATATAAAATCTTGTTATTGCTAGTAGTTTGAGTGATAAACATGGAATAACCTTCACTTCTCATGGTTTCTGCTAATTTGTTTGCACGTGATTGGCTAGATGTAGCAAGTAACTGTATCGAATATTTTCCACTGTTGTTTGATTGGCTTACAGGTGCTACTGGTTTGGTAGGCTTTGGAGCTGATTTGGTTACCTTTCTTTGTGTGTTAACTAGCTTTTTTTCTGGTTCGCTTTCAATCACGGGTTTATAAGGTTTTGGTGCTATTGGTGCTTTTGGGGCTTTTGGGGCGGTTGCAGCAGTGCTAGCAACCACAGTGTTAGTAGTTAATTCTGGGTTTGAAGCTTTTTTACGGGTCAATTCGCTGTTAGCAACATTATCGATAACTACTTTTTCTTCATTTTGACTCGGAGGCCTAAATGAGAAGCCAGGGTTTCCAGTTGTTTCTGTTTCTATTGCAGTATTGGCTTTATTTGTAACTGCATCAGTGGCTGAGTTGATGCTATTTGAAGCACTATCACTTAGATCCTTGAATGTTCCAGATGCAGATGCGACTACCGCACTGCCACTTTTTGCTACTTTATCTTTAGCCTCACCAATCAGGCTTGCTGCGGAATCAGTGACTTTCTCGGTAGCTTCTGAAAGGCTTGGTATGTTGAGCTCTGGTGCACCAGGTAGCTTCATATCAACCACTTCCTGTCTTTCACGGCTTTTATCTTTCAGTAAGTAACCTAATAACAAAGCAGCTATTATTGCTAAAACGATTGCCCCAATACCGCGTTTTACCATTGAATTATCCATGACTTCAAAAAACTCCTTTATTTACAATTATAATTACAATTTTCTAATACTTCGGATACTACCAGAAAAGAGCCAAAAGCAACTACTCTATCTTCAACTTTAGTGATGTTTTTGAGAGATTTACAAGCATCTTTAAAGTTCTTATGAATAATGACTTTAGTTTTAATTTTTTGTTCATTAACACATTGATTTAGTTCATCTAATGTCATTCCTCTTGAGCCCTTAAGGGCAACAATATGCCATTCATCAATGACAGTATCCATCAGTGCTAGTACTTGTTTAATGTCTTTGTCTTTGAGCATTGAGAACAAGGCATAAGTCTTGCCAGTTAGTGGATTAGTACGAATGTAATTCGCTAGTTGTTCGGCGGCATGAGGGTTATGTGCAACATCCAGGAGCCACTCTGGAGCTGATTGTATTAGCTGCAATCTACCCTTCACAGAGGCATTCATTAAGCCTTGATTGATTGCCTCGATGGAAGTGGGTAACTGACTTTGAATAGCCTCTAAACCTGCAATCACTGTGGCCGCATTATTTAACTGAAATGCACCGGCCATTGATGGTTTAGAAAGGCTGAAATTTCTATCAGCGTTTTTCCATACCCAGCGATTTGCCTCGTCATTTTTGTCAAAAATATCAAAAGAGAAATCAGTGTTTATTTGAATAAGTTTCGCACCAATTCGCCGTGCCTCTCTTTGAATGGCTAGAGGAGGGTTTGTATCACCGCAAATTATCGGTACTGATTTTCTCATAATGCCAGACTTTTCAATGGCAATTTTTTCGCGATCATCTCCGAGCCAATCAATATGATCAATGCCGATGCTGGTGATAATAGCCAGTGAAGCGTCCCATAGATTAGCAGCGTCTAAACGTCCACCTAGGCCTACTTCAAGGATAGCCACATCAACTTTTAGCTTTTTAAAACAGAGCATTGCGGCAAGTGTGGAGAATTCAAAGTAAGTTAAACTTACCTCCTCTCGATTCACAGAACGCCTCGCTTTATCAATCTCCTCAAAGGCTTCAACTATTTGTTCATCAGTTGCCTGCAAACCGTTTAGCAAGATGCGTTCATTATAATCGACTAAATGTGGCGAAGTATAAGCACCAGTGGTATAGCCTTGGGCACGCAATATCTCGTCGAGAAAGGCAACGCTAGAACCTTTTCCATTGGTGCCTGCAACTGTAATGATCGGAAAATCAGGCTTGAGTAAATCGAGTTGTTTAGCGACCACTCCAATGCGTTCTAAGCCTAGGTCAATCTCTGAAAGATGTAGAGTTTCCTGCCAACTTAGCCATTCATGTAGGGTACGTTTCATACTGGTGATTGAACTAGTATTGTAATAACTGTCAGCCGAAGCGAAGTGGAGATAATGGCATTTGTTAAAAAGCCGGCCCAAAGGGTGGGTTTAGGTAAGAAATGAGTCAAAAGTAGGGGGGTGTCTTTTTAATCTATATTTTGTAGATGATTATATCACTCAGTCACCTGTTTTTGTTTCAGCAATTTCTTCTGGCTCTTTAGGTGCTGTTTCAGGGACAGGGTTGAGCGTCGGAATCGCATCTATTTCTTCCATATTATCTGGACGCGGTTTATGCGTAAGCATGCACAATATATCGATAATATCGCTCCGCAGTTTTTGTCTGGGGATAATGCGATCAATAGCACCTTTCTCAATTAAAAACTCACTACGTTGAAAACCTTCAGGGAGTTTCTCACCCACAGTTTGTTCAATAACACGGGGACCAGCAAAGCCAATTAACGCCTGTGGTTCGGCGATAATTACATCACCCAGCATGGCAAAGCTTGCAGAAACACCACCCATGGTAGGGTCGGTGAGAACCGAGATAAAAGGAATATTGGCTTCAGCCAGTCTGGTTAACACTGCACTGGTTTTTGCCATTTGCATCAGGGAAAATAACGCTTCTTGCATACGCGCTCCACCACTGGCAGAAAACACCACATACGGGATTTTTTCACGCAAGGCCTCGTTAGCACCTTGCACAAAACGTTCACCCACCACTGACCCCATTGAACCGCCCATAAAACGAAAATCAAACGCTGCCGCAACCAGAGGAACACCATGTACCTGGCCTTTTATAACAATTAAGGCATCTTTCTCCTGAGTGGTTTTTTGCGCGTCCGCAATTCTGTCTTTGTATTTTTTACTGTCCCTAAAGCCTAAGATATCAATAGGTTGAACATTTTCAGCGATTTCTACTCGATTATCTTTATCTAGAAATAGGTCTAGACGTTTACGTCCACTCAACCTTTCGTGATGATTGCACTTTGGACAGACGTCTAAATTTCTTTCAAGATCAGCACGATAAAGTACCGCATTGCAGGCAGGACATTTATGCCATAAACCTTCTGGAATAGTTTTCTTTTTTAAGGTTGTGGCTTCGGTACGGATTCGTGAAGGGATTAATTTTTCAAACCAGCTCATAGGGTGGAGATCTCAGTAAGTTGTTTGTTTTAGGTATCCATTGCTTTGCGCATTGACGATAGCAATGCACCAATCTGGTTCAGTATTGTATCAGTATCATCGACGTTATTTTCAATAATTTTCACGATAGCACTACCTACAATTACGCCATCTGATACAGCGGCGACTGCTGCCGCACTTGCCGCATCTTTTATTCCAAAGCCTACCTCAACCGGCAAGCCAGATTGTTTTTTTATTGCCGCAACTTTTTCGGCCACTTCTTCAACATTTAATGCACTTGAGCCAGTTACACCTTTTAATGAAACATAGTAGAGGTAACCTGAACCTGCATGAACGATTTTATCGATGCGTTCAGTGGTCGTAGTAGGGGCTAATAAAAATATTGGGTCGATTTCATATTTTTTTAAAGTAGCTACCAGTTGGCAACTTTCCTCTGGTGGCAAGTCAACGGTTAACAGACCATCGACGCCAGCTTCAACGGCATCTTTGGCAAACTCTTCGTAACCATATGCTTCAACTGGATTGAGATAGCCCATCAAAACAATTGGCGTAGTAGTATCTTTTTCACGGAATTCTTTAGTCATTGCAACGACATCATGCAAGCTGGTGTGATGTTCTAAAGCACGCTCACACGCTAATTGAATCGTGGGACCATCAGCCATAGGGTCAGAAAAGGGGACTCCGAGTTCAATGATGTCCGCACCTGATTCAACCATACGATGCATCAATGGGACTGTTATAGATGGATTTGAATCACCCGCAGTTACATAAGGAATTAATGCTTTTTTCCCTGATTGTTTTAATTTGGCAAAGCAGTCTTTGAGTCTGGTACTCATAGTTTTATACCTTCACGAGCAGCTACGGTATTGATATCTTTATCTCCTCGTCCGGATAAGTTGATAATAATTGTTTTATCTTTGCTCATGGTTGGTGCCAGTTTCATTGCATAGGCCAATGCATGGCTGCTTTCCAATGCCGGGATAATACCTTCAATACGAGTCAAAGAGTGAAACGCCTCAATTGCTTCATCATCAGTGACGGCTACAGCGTGAGACCTTCCCAGATCCTTCAACAAACAGTGCTCAGGACCGACACCAGGATAATCAAGCCCTGCTGAAATTGAATGAGGTTCAACGACTTGACCGTCTTTGTCAGCCATTAGATACATACGATTGCCATGTAACACTCCAGGCTTCGCCATATTTAATGGAGCAGCATGTTCACCTGTTTCTAAACCGTGACCTGCCGCTTCAACGCTATAGATTTCAACGTTTAAATCGGGCAAAAACTCATGAAATAAACCAATTGCGTTTGATCCACCTCCGACACAGGCAATTAACGCATCTGGCAGTCTGCCAGTTTGTTCGAGGCACTGTTCTTTAGCTTCACGTCCGATAATCGCCTGGAAATTACGCACCATGACGGGGTAGGGGTGTGGACCTGCAACCGTACCAATGCAATAGAAGGTATTGTCTACGTTGGTGACCCAGTCACGCATTGCTTCATTGAGCGCATCTTTGAGTGTTTTTGATCCAGAAGAAACAGGGCGAACTTCAGCCCCCAATAATTTCATCCGGTATACATTGGGTGCCTGGCGGGCGACGTCGACCTCACCCATATAGACTACACATTCAAGTCCTAAACGAGCTGCGATGGTTGCAGTTGCAACACCATGCTGGCCGGCGCCCGTTTCGGCGATAATGCGGGGCTTACCCATGTGTTTTGCAAGGAGTGCCTGACCAATTGTGTTATTGATTTTGTGCGCGCCAGTGTGGTTTAAATCTTCACGTTTTAAATAGATTTGTGCTCCACCTAATTTTTCTGACCAGCGTTGAGCATGATACAATGGGCTCGGACGCCCAACATAATGACGCAAATCATCGTCGTAGTTTTTTTGGAACTCCGGATCATCTTTAAGATGCTTATACGCAGTGTCCAGTTCCTGTATCGCTTCCATGAGCGTTTCTGAAGCAAAACATCCGCCATAAATTCCAAAATGCCCGTTTTCATCAGGTAGATTAGCCCAGTCAACAGTGCTTAGATCAATATCGTTTAGATTATGGTCATATAAGTCATTTTTGATTCGACTATTTGTTGCACTGCTTTTTTCACTAGTTACTACACTGGACACGGTATACCTCTGCCATTAATTGTTTTATTTTCTGTGGATCTTTAATTCCCGGGCTACTTTCTACGCCGCTGCTGAGATCAATAGCATAAACATCAACTTGTTGCATAGCATCAGCAATATTATCAGGGTTTAATCCGCCGGCGAGTATAATTGGTTTTTGGATATTTTGGGGCACATTTTTCCAATCGAACGTCTTGCCAGTACCGCCGGCTTTGCCTGATGCATGGCTATCGACAAGGAATCCTTTTGCATTTATAAATTGATCTGCACGTTGTGCAAACTCTTCTTCACCTGTAACGCCTTCCATACCAATTGCTTTAATATAGGGACGATTAAACAAATCGCAAAATTCTGGTGTTTCAGAACCGTGAAATTGCAGTAAGTCCAAAGTGACATTTGCCAGTACTGATTCAACGAACTCTATTGATGGGTCTAGAAATAATCCCACACTGGTAACGAAGGGGGGTAGTGAATCGCAAATCTTCGCTGCTTGAGTGATACTCACATTTCGTGGGCTTTTTCCATAGAAAACGAGGCCAATAGAATCAACTCCTGCATTGCATACATGTTGCGCATCTTTGATAGACGTTATGCCACAGATTTTTACGCGTATTCGTTTAGGTAGTTTCATCCCGTGAAAGTAGCATAAGAAGCCTGAACAATGAAGTCACAGTGGAAGTCTTATTTAACACATCATATTAAAAACAGCCTAATGAGCGAAACGTAAATAATCGAGTTGACCGTTTTAAACATAAAAAACAGCAAGCTCGCTAAAAGTAGGGGTGTCCTCTATGAGGTAAATGTAAGCTTGTAATAGCGTATAAATAATCATATGCTAATATACTTATTTAATGCTTTTTATAAATGTTTCTTTAGGAGAATAGTGTGGCACTTTGGACGCTTATTGTATGGTTGATTGTTGGCGCTGTAGCAGGAATTTTCGCACGTAAAATAATGGGTGGTACTTCACCATTTGGTTTTATCGGTGATATTATTTTAGGTTTGGCAGGTGGTGTAGTAGGTGGTTATTTGATGGCATTAGCAGGTTTGGGAAATACCACGGGCGGATTAATTGCAACCATAATCACAGCTGTTATCGGTGCAGTATTTTTAATTTGGACAACACGATTTTTGAAGAAATCATAATCCTGGTGATAAGTCATGGATAAAACTAAACAAAATGAGCGAAACAAAAGTTTTTTTGAGCGTATGGGTGAGATTTTAAACGCACCTTTGCCGGGTACTGA
>RCNB010001593.1_pt1 | contig 14214 bp, 13 predicted proteins | sample 2041321 | NCBI WGS metagenome assembly RCNB01 (sample SAMN09708232, study PRJNA481090) | Marine sediment metagenome, whole genome shotgun sequencing project. | reverse complement strand
GCACGAACATTGGAAAGGTCAGCAATATTACCACCATTGTTTTCGAAATCGGCCAGGGTGTAGTCCCTGAGCGATCCGCAGATCGAAGCAGGACATTGAACATTGCTGATTTCCCATTCACCCGATGATGAAGGATCATTATCCCAATCACCGCTGGTAGCCGGAGCTACAATCGCGCCGAGTATGAAATAGCCACTGGATTTGAATGCCAGATGGGTAATGCTGGGGTCTGTAATACTCCAGGTACCCGATGAGTCACCAATATCACTGATAGTAAACCCAGAATTAATTTCCGTGACATCTGTCAAATCAACACCCAGAAGCGCAGCGACGTTTGCTTCACTGGCATTTCCACCACGGGCACATAAAGCACTAGCCGAATCTACCACACAGCCACCGGCGAAAGTCATCCCGGTTGTTGTTGCACTAATTGCTGGCTGCATTAACGAAAACAGACTAACTGCAGTCACAGTAAGAAAACTATTTTTAAACATTTATTCATCCCCTGACATGTCGGCGAACCAACTTATTTATTTCTAATTTTTTTGAATGGTTATTGCTTGACACTTACAAGCTGTCTCATTTCTTATTAAGTGACTCTAACGCGAACCGGCTGAAACTGTGATGCCGGTCACAAAATAGTTTTGCTTACGGCGATCTAGAAAAATAACATCTTTTAAATCAAGGACTTAAAAAAAGGCTGTTTTCAGTAGATTTTACATAAGAAAAATGCCGATTTTTTAAGTCATTGAAATTGCGCGAAACAATCAAAACAGGCTAGCCTGCTTTAGTGCCGGGCAAACCCAGTGCCTGAAGCTGCAATTCGGAGATTTGGTCACGAATTGCGGCCGCCTCTTCAAACTCCAGTTCCCGGGCATGCTTTAGCATCTGCTTCTCGAATTCTTTGAGTTTTTGCATGGCTTCTTGCGGGGTTAAGTGTGCGTACTTGCCGCCCTGCTCGGCCACATTATGCAAGCGCTCAGCGCGACTGCCGCCGGCACGGGCCCCCTCCATAATGTCGCGAACCTTCTTAATGATGGTTTTCGGTGTAATACCGTGCGCTTTGTTGTGAGCTATCTGCTTGGCTCGACGTCGTTCGACCTCGGCCATTGCTCTTTGCATGGAGCCGGTAATTTTATCGGCATACAAAATAGCGTGACCATTAACATTACGGGCCGCCCGACCCATTGTCTGAATGAGGGAACTGTCCGACCGCAGAAACCCCTCCTTATCGGCATCGAGAATTGCGACCAGCGAAACCTCGGGCATATCCAAGCCCTCGCGCAGGAGGTTAATGCCGACCAACACATCGAACTCACCCAAGCGCAGATCACGGATAATTTCGGTACGCTCAACCGTCTCAATATCAGAATGCAAATAGCGAACCCGAACCCCATGCTCATGCAAGTAGTCAGTCAGGTCTTCCGCCATCCGCTTGGTTAAGGTTGTAATAAGTATTCGTTCGTTTTTCACGACACGTAAATTAATCTCTGACAACACGTCATCGACCTGACTGCCTGCAGGCCTCACCTCTATATCGGGGTCGACCAGTCCGGTTGGTCTAACCACCTGCTCCGCAATCTGTCCTGAATGCTCTTTCTCGTAGGCTCGCGGGGTTGCTGACACATACAAAGTTTGCGGTGAAATTGATTCGAACTCATCAAAACGCAATGGCCGGTTATCCAGAGCAGAGGGCAGCCTGAAGCCATATTCAACTAAGGTTTCCTTGCGGGAGCGATCACCCTTGTACATACCGCCTATCTGAGGAATCGAGGCGTGGCTCTCATCAACGATAAGAAGAGATTCGGCCGGCAGATAGTCAAATAAACATGGCGGTGGTTCGCCGGGGGTTCTGCCGGAAAGATAACGGCTGTAGTTCTCTATACCACTGCAGTAGCCCAGTTCATTAATCATCTCGATATCGTACATAGTGCGCTGCTCGAGCCGCTGGGCTTCGACCAACTTATCCAGGTCACGCAACACAACCAAGCGCTCTTTCAATTCAACCTTAATCTTTTTAACCGCGGCCACCAGCACCCCACGTGGCGTAACGTAGTGTGTCTTCGGGTAAATCGTCATGCGCGGCACTCTGCGCAACACCTCGCCTGTCAGCGGGTCGAAATACGACAGGTTCTCGATCTCGTCATCGAATAATTCGATACGTACAGCTTCTTTCTCAGAATCCGCCGGGAACACATCGATAACATCGCCCTTAACGCGGTAACAACCCTGCACCAGATCAATTTCGTTGCGGGTGTACTGCAGCTCTGCCAGACGACGCAGAATGTCACGCTGGTTCATCTTCTCGCCGCGTGTCATATGCAGGATCATGCTGAAGTAAGACTCGGGATCACCCAAACCATAGATAGCCGAAACAGTTGCAACGATAATGACGCCACCGCCTTCCATCAGCGCCTTGGTTGCCGAAAGACGCATCTGCTCTATGTGCGAGTTGATTGATGCATCCTTCTCTATAAAGGTGTCAGAAGAAGGCACATAAGCCTCGGGCTGGTAGTAATCGTAATAAGACACGAAGTACTCCACCCGGTTTTTCGGAAAATACTCCTGCATCTCGCCATAGAGCTGCGCCGCCAGTGTCTTATTGTGGGCCAGAATTAGAGTCGGGCGTTGCACGGCCTGAATCACATTGGCCATCGTAAACGTCTTACCAGAGCCGGTTACGCCCAGCAGGGTCTGCCCTGCCAGACCATCGCGCAGGCCTTCAATAAGCATTGCGATAGCCGCGGGCTGGTCGCCGGCTGGCTCGTAATCGGAGGCTAGTTCAAACTTATCTTTCTCAACGCTCATAAAATGTCTGTCGAAATCCTTCAGGAGTATTGGTTGGGAGCTCGGAATGCCGTAAAATAATGGGTTGTTAAGACCTGATCCTCGGGTCTTCAGTTAACTCTAGGACAATCAAGTGAGTCTATCAGTTTCCGATCGGGTGAAGCGCGTTAAGCCTTCTCCCACTATGGCCGTCACCGCTTTAGCAGCCTCCTTACGTGCCGAAGGCCGGGACATTATCGGTTTGGGTGCAGGTGAACCCGATTTCGATACCCCCCAGCACATTAAAGATGCCGCTATTAAAGCGATCAACGAGGGCGACACCAAGTACACCAATGTCGATGGCACGCCCGCGCTCAAGCAAGCCATCATCGATAAGTTCAAGAATGAAAATGAACTGACCTACGGCAAAGATCAGGTTCTGGTCTCATCCGGCGGCAAGCAGACTTGCTTTAACGTATGTCTCGCTGTTCTCAACGATGGTGATGAATGCGTCATACCCGCTCCATACTGGGTTTCGTACCCGGATATGGTGCTGCTGGCTGGCGGCGTTCCTGTGCCGGTGCTTGGTGGTATCGAACAGGGCTACAAAATCACACCAGAACAGCTTGAAGGAGCGCTAACGGAGCGCACCCGCTTAATGTTCCTCAACAGCCCCAGCAATCCCACCGGCTCTGCTTATAGCAAAGCTGAATTGCAGGCCCTCGGTGCGGTTCTTGAAAACTACCCGGATGTACTTATCGCTACCGATGATATGTATGAGCACATCTATTGGGGAGACGAGCCCTTCACCAGTTTTGCTCAGGCCAATCCTAATCTGTATGACCGCACGCTAACAATGAATGGCGTGAGCAAAGCCTTTGCCATGACAGGCTGGCGTATCGGCTACTGCGGTGGCCCTGAAAACGTAGTTAAGGCCATGAAAAAGATCCAGAGCCAGAGCACATCAAATCCGGTATCTGTATCGCAGGCAGCGGCCGTTGCGGCTCTGACAGGTGGTAATGAGTGTATTCAGGAAATGCTGGTGCACTTCAAAGCAAGACACGACTATCTGGTTGCTGCTTTAAACGAAATCCCCGGCTTCAAGTGTATCGAAGGTGCGGGTACGTTCTATGCCTTCCCTGACGTAACTGAGGCGATGAAGCTGAAAGGCATAAAAGATTGCACCGCGTTTTCGAGTGCATTGCTGGAAGAAGCTGAGGTCGCTTTGGTACCCGGATCAGCATTCGGAGCACCCGGTTATCTGCGCTTCTCCTTCGCGACAAGCATGGAAATCCTTGAAGAAGCAGTGCGTCGCATCAACAAGTTTATGGGTTAGACCCTGCGTTCAGGTGCTGAAAGACAACTTTCTTGCCAAAAGTGGCTTAGATTCTTGACTTGCAGGGTGCCTTACCGCAATATCTCGCGCTCAATTCCCCAGTAGCTCAGTTGGTAGAGCAGCTGACTGTTAATCAGCCTGTCGGTGGTTCGAGTCCGCCCTGGGGAGCCATACAAAGAAAGCCCCGCTGTCACCAGCGGGGCTTTTTTGTTATGTGATGCTGAAGCATCTGCTCGAGGAACCTGACTCACGGGTTCCAAGCATAAAACGAACAATATAAAAAAAGGGCCAGTAAAAACTGGCCCTTTTTTACATCTTAGAACTCAAGTAAAAGCCTATTTGCCTTCCTTGTTATAGCGCTCAATTGCCTCAGTGATCATTTGCTCAGCTTCGTCGATACCGCGCCAGCCAATAACCTTCACCCACTTGTTGGGTTCAAGAGCCTTGTACTGTTCGAAGAAATGGCTAATACGATCCAGCATAATTTCAGCGATATCGGTGTAGTCATTAACACGATCAAACCGCTTGGTGAGTTTGTGAGTAGGCACAGCGAGAATCTTCTCGTCTACACCGGCCTCGTCTTCCATCAACAAGACACCGATAACGCGAGCTGCCACTACGGCGCCAGGATGGATAGGACGTGAGCCATAAACCATAACGTCTACAGGATCACCATCACCCGACAAGGTGTGAGGCACGAAGCCATAGTTGCAAGGGTATGTCATTGCTGTGTAAAGAAAACGATCAACAAATAACGCACCGCTATCTTTATCAATTTCGTACTTAATGGGGTCTCCGCCTAGGGGGACCTCAATAATTACATTAACTTCTTGGGGTGGGTTATCACCTAGGGGAATCTTCGAAATATCCATGATTTATCTGCACTTAAAAAAACGATTAAAAAAACAATAAAAAAGCCGGCGATCTAGTTAACCTAGTTCGTCGCCAGCTCAGAATTCTCGCTACTGCAATGCTCCTGAAGAGCAAATACGAACAGCGTACCGATGTCAAAATGCCAGAGTTCAGGATGAGAGTCCAGATATTGGTTATACAAATCACTCATATCGTTAGGAGTTTTGTTCTCATTACATGCGGCAAGCCAGCGATTCTCTGGGTTACGGGCTGGCTCACTCCCGGGTTTGGTGCCTGCTGAGTACTCGATGTGATAGGACCACAATGTCACGCCATACCAAAGCCCCGTAACCAGAGCACGCTGCTCTGCAGGTGGCATCTGACGGTAGTCGTCCCCAAGTATCTCTGTGTCAGCCTGCAAAGCCGACAGCGGAACTAAGCAACACAGGGCTATTGCCCAGATGCTTGGCAGCAACAAACGCACTTAAAGCTCCTTCAAATGCTGCCGCAGATCAGACTCGATATCGGGGTGCTCCATTGCCAGGTCAATATTGGCGGTCACGTAGCCATATTTGTTGCCGCAATCATAACGAACACCACTAAAACGGCAGGCAGTAATATCCTGAGTTGGCAGTAACTCAGCGATAGCATCCGTAAGCTGAATTTCACCGCCAGCACCTCGCTGAGTCTTTTCGAGCAGGCTAAATATATCGGGTGTCAGAAGGTAACGCCCCACCACAGCCAAATTAGACGGCGCATCTTCAGGTGCGGGCTTTTCAACAATCTGCTGCAAAATATTATTCTCATCAATATCGACGATGCCGTAACTTGAGGTGCGCTCAGGAGCAACGGGCTCAACCGCAATAACACTACCACCGGTCTGCTCATAGATATCGGACAACTCCGACAGACAACCTTTTTCAGAGCGGATCAGATCATCGGGCAGATGCACGAAGAAAGGTTCATTACCCACCACCTCTTTTGCACACAAAACAGCATGCCCAAGCCCCAAGGGCTCGCCTTGCTCGACGTAATAAAAACGCACGCCTTCGGGCACAGTCTCATGCAATAGCTGAAGCAGTGCATCTTTACCGGAATCCTTCAGAATCGATTCCAGCTCGAAGTTGGTCTGAAAATGTCGTTCAATGGCACCTTTACTGCGATGGGTAATAAACACCAACCGGGTAGCACCTGCGGCAACGGCCTCTTCTACCGCATACTGAATGAGAGGTTTATCAACAATCGGCAGCATCTCTTTCGGAATGGCTTTTGTCGCGGGAAGAAAACGAGTACCCCGACCTGCGACCGGAAACACGGCTGTATTTACTTTGACTGACATTCCTACCCCACCCACTACGTCTAAAACGAATGCCGAATGATACCTTTTTTTACGATTCCTGATGCGACACGCTACGCAAAATAGACAGGTACCGGATCAGTTACCTGACCCGGTATACAAGCCTGCAACACTCTTATTTAGATTTGAGCAGTATATTTTCGCGGTTTGACTCGAGTACTTGGGGCCCGATGCCCTTAACGTTAAGCAGCTGATCAGCTACTGTAAATTGTCCGTTACGCTCACGGTAATCGACAATAGCCTGAGCCTTTGACAAACCGACGCCATTCAGCTCGGTTGCCAATGCTGACGCATTAGCCTGATTAATATCGACAGGCCCCGCCAGTGACAACAATGGCATCAAACCGGCTATAAAACCCAATAATGAAATACGCATATCAGAAACTCCTCTGAAAATATTGAACCGACGGCACCATGCCGTCGGGAGTATTCAAAGTAGCCGGTAAACAGCTCAGAGGCAGCACCGGAAACTCATGCGAATGGTGATTTACAGCAGGATTTGATCTATCAGGAGCTAACGAGGAGAAAAGCGAAGCCTGACTCAGAAAACGACTTAACCGAGCATTGAGCCCAAGGCCAACTGCTGGGCAGGCACAACGGTCTCCCACTCGCGACAACTAGGGCATTGCCACAGCAACTCAGACGTCGCGTAGCCGCATTCTGTACAACGATACCGTGCCGACTGACTGGCAATGCGGTTCAGTGCTTCACGAATACGAGCCATGGTCTCAGCACGAACTGCCGGATCCTCATGAGTAATGTGTTCCATATCAATGAGTGCGGCAAGAATCGGATGGGCGGCAGCATATTGCTCTAAACACTCAAGCGCCACCGGATTGCGGATTTCATCATCACGAATGGCAGCAAGCGCTATCGCATCACGTGCTGAATCATGCCCATCAATTAACCCGGACAAGATGCTACTCAGCTCGTCAGTTCGATTGGCTCTGCGGCAACTGCGGGCAAGCCGCGGAATTACTTCAGATGCAAGCCGCGAATCCCGCTGAATAACTTCAGCGTACAACGGAATAGCCGCTTCGTGATTGTCGGTATCCTGATTAAGATCGGCACCCATCAAGCTGACGCGAATCGTGTTTGCCTCACGTTCGCTAGCCTTGGCAAGAAACTGCATAGCGGCTTCACTGTCTCCGCTCGCCCTCGCCTGCTCAGCAAGTTCACAATAATAATGTGCTATCTGATCCGGCCCTTCGACCACTGCACCGCGCTCCTGCAACTGTGCATAGGCCTGAATCGCCTGCTCCCAGTCGTGGGTCATTTCATAGATTCGCAGCAGCTTCTGTAACGATGCATCGCGGTGCTTCGATGACTCGGCAAACTCCATGAATATTTTCTCGGCCCGATCATAAAGACCGGCACTGAGATAGTCTTCCGCTAAAGCGAAAAATGCCTGGTCGCGTTGTTCCTGATTAAGGTTTGGGCGGGCAATAAGGTTCTGATGCACGCGAATGGCTCGATCAACCTCACCCCTGCGTCTGAACAAGCCGCCCAACGCAAAATGCGTCTCCAACGTCTCATTGTCGACCTCAACCATACGAATAAAAACTTCGAGCGCCTGATCAGGCTGCTCGTTCAAAAGGAAGTTAAGCCCCTTAATATAGTCGGCGTTAAGACGGCCCGGAGCTTCGGGATCTTTATCTTCACGGTCTTCGCCAAAACGCGCGAACAGATAGCCCAATGACGCTGCAATAAACAGCAATCCAGCTAGCAGAAATGTGGCTTCACTCGGCATCGTTTAAAGGGATTTCCCGCAATGAGCTAACTTCGGTCTCAGCCAGCTTCAATGCTTTACGCAAGCTTCTGCGATCGTTCATAAGTTTCAACAGCATGAGTAACGCACAGACCATCCCGAACAACGCGCCAATACCAAAGGCCAGAATAAACGCCAGAGACTTCTGCAGATCCATCTCAAAGAATGCCAGATCCAGTTGTACCATCCCCGGGTTCAGCGCTGCAAAGACAACGGCAAGCGCCATTGCACTAATAACAACAAGGAAAATAAGCAGATTACGAATCATAAGAAGGGTTCGCGATACAAGGTGTGTTTATTGTAAGCCAAAAACCACCCTTCAGGCACCTCAAGCTGAGTTTCATACAGATATCATTCGCAAAAAAAAACGGCTGCCAATGGCAGCCGTTTTAAATACAACTCTTAGTAACAACTACTTAATTGCTATGTGCTGATTACTATTTACGCGTTCACGCAACTCTTTACCGGGCTTGAAGTGCGGTACATATTTACCTGATAGCGCAACTGCTTCACCAGACTTAGGATTACGACCCATACGAGGTGGGCGATAATGCAAAGAAAAGCTGCCAAATCCACGAATCTCGATACGACCACCATTTGCTAAAGACTGACTCATCAACTCAAGCAAGTGTTTAACTGCCAGCTCAACGTCTTTAGCTGGCAAATGGCGCTGCTTCTTCGCAACCATTTCTATCAATTCAGACTTTGTCATAGCCAAGATCGGCTCCTCCCTATTCAGGAAACCGGCACCAGCCCTATTCAGGACTGGTGCCAATCAACCTAATTAATCACTAGAACCAAGCTTCTCTTTCAACAGGTCACCCAAGGTGGTGCCACTGCTGGAGGACTCTGACTCACTACGATAACTTTGAACTGCTTCAGCTTCTTCATGTGCTTCTTTCGCCTTAATGGAAAGAGCTACAACACGACTCTTACGATCAAGACCAGTTACACGAGCTTCAATTTCTTCGCCGGCTTTCAGCAATGTGCGGGCATCTTCAACACGCTCTGATGAAATCTCAGAGGCACGCAGCTGACCTTCAACACCTTCAGCCAATTCGATCGTCGCACCGCGGGCATCAACTTCAAGGATAGTACCCTTAACGATACTGCCTTTCGGATGGTCAGCCAGGAAGCTAGAGATCGGATCCTGATCAAGCTGCTTCACGCCCAGTGAGATACGCTCACGCTCTGGGTCAACAGCAAGAATAACGGTTTCGATTTCATCGCCTTTCTTGAAGTTATGGACAGCTTCTTCACCAACGTCATCCCAAGAGATGTCAGAAAGATGAACCAGACCGTCAATACCACCAGGCAAACCAATAAAGATACCGAAATCAGTGATCGACTTAATGTTGCCGCTGATCTTGTCGCCTTTATTGAAGTCTTCAGAGAAGTCTGACCATGGGTTAGATTTGCACTGTTTGATACCGAGAGAAATACGACGACGTTCTTCGTCAATCTCGAGAACCATAACTTCAACTTCGTCACCGACTGCAACAACTTTTGCAGGGTTAACGTTCTTATTAGTCCAATCCATTTCAGAAACGTGAACCAGACCTTCAACACCATCTTCGATTTCAACGAAGCAACCGTAATCAGCAATGTTAGTAACCTTGCCGATTATGCGGGTGTTTTGTGGGTAACGACGGGCAATTGCCTGCCATGGATCTGATCCCAACTGTTTCATGCCCAATGATACGCGGGTCTTTTCGCGGTCAAAGCGCAGGATTTTAACTTCGATTTCATCACCAACATTAACAATCTCTGAAGGATGCTTAACGCGCTTCCAGGCCATGTCAGTAATATGCAGCAGACCGTCGATACCACCGAGGTCAACGAATGCACCGTAGTCGGTAAGGTTCTTAACAACACCCTTAACAACGATACCTTCCTGCAAGTTCTCAAGCAGTGCATCACGCTCAACGCTGTATTCTTCTTCAACAACAGCACGACGTGAAACCACAACGTTGTTACGTTTGCGGTCAAGCTTGATAACTTTAAATTCTAGATCTTTCCCTTCGAGGTATGAAGGATCACGAACAGGACGAACATCAACCAGTGAACCCGGTAGGAATGCACGAACAAAGTCGATTTCAACTGTGAAACCACCTTTAACACGACCATTGATAATACCGTTGATGATCTTGCCTGCTTCGTAGGCTTCTTCAAGTATTGTCCATGTACGTTCACGTTTTGCACGCTCACGTGACAAACGTGTTTCCCCAGAACCATCTTCGAGAGCATCAAGAGCGACTTCTACTTCGTCGCCTACTTCTACTTCGAGTTCTCCGTTGTCATCACGGAATTCGCTTTTGGGAATAACGGCTTCGGATTTCAGACCAGCTGCGACGATAACAACGTCGTTTGAAATTTCGATTACTTGACCGGTAATGATGGCACCGGATTTTATATTTTGGTTAGCGAGACTTTGCTCAAATAACTCGGCAAAACTTTCAGTCATTATATTTTCACTGCCTTACGGCAGGCCAGATTGTATTCATCGGCAAAATTGCTGATGAAAATAGTTAACAAAAAATACGCCACCGCAAAAACGCGGAGCGCACCATAAAAAACCTGAAGTACTAGGAACTTGAAGTACTACGAACTTGAAGTACTACGGTTTCACTGAATAAGCTTCCGCCACCCAGTTAAGCACCGTTTGCACTACATCAGAAATGCTCAGGCCAGTCGTATCCAGAATTCTCGAATCGGGGCCAGGTTTAAGAGGAGCAATTTCCCGCTCGCTGTCGCGCCTGTCACGTTCTTCCATGTCTCTGGAAAGGACGCGCAAGGTAGCATCCATTCCTTTGTCTTTCAACTGCTTATAACGTCTCTGCGCCCGTTCTTCGCTAGATGCTGTAAGAAATATTTTGAGCTTGGAATCGGGAAACACCACCGAACCCATATCACGACCATCCGCCACCAGCCCCGGATTAGCCTGAAAGTCCCGCTGACGCTGGATTAGAGCATCTCGAACCGCTGGCATGGCGGCAACAATTGATGCACCGCGCGAACAATCTTCCTGCCGGATTCTTGAGCTAACGTCTTCATTTTTCATCAAAATTCCGCCTTCCGGCGCATCGAAATCGAAGCGAACATCAAGATTCCGCGCCAGAGTGGCTAATCCTTCCGCATCATCCCAGGCTGTAGCGTGCTGGATTGCTGCAAGCGCGACCAAACGGTAAAGCGCCCCACTATCGAGCAAATGCCAGCCCAATTGCTTGGCAACGGCCTTGGCGATGGTGCCCTTACCTGCACCACCAGGACCATCAATTGCTATAACCGGAACTGTGCTCATAGATCGCTTGCTCCGCTCTCAATGGAAAGGCCCAAAGTCTGCATACAATCGATAAAGCCGGGAAATGACGTGGCCACATTGGCTGTGTTCAAAATTTCAACAGGCCCATCAGCAACTGATGCCAGCACAGCAAAAGCCATCGCAATGCGGTGATCACCCAGGCTGTCCACGACACCACCGGCAACCCGGCCTCCGGTAATTTTCGCGCCATCCGGGTATTCCTCAACAGTAACGCCAAGCGCCTGCAAACCATTGACCATCGCTGCAATACGGTCGCTTTCCTTCGCGCGCAATTCTTCAGCTCCGGTGATAAGGGTTTCGCCTTCAGCAACCGCAGCCAAGGCAAATACCATAGGAAACTCATCGATAGCCAAGGGCACCAACCGAGGGGGAATTGCCAGCCCCTTGAGCTTCGCCGGATTGACGGTGAGGGTTGCTACAGGCTCACCACCCACATACTTCTCATCACTCAAACGAATGTCAGCACCCATCAAGTCGAAGATCTCGAGCACACCGGTACGGCTTGGGTTAATACCAACCTGAGGTATAACGACCGGCCCGGTTGCAGACAAACAACCCGCCGCCAATGGAAACGTCGCTGAAGAAATATCAGCAGGCACATCGACATCAGCAGCTTTAAGGACTGCACCGCCCTTCACTGTCGCACGCAAGCCGTCTACAGCCACATCAACACCGAAGGCTGCAAGCATACGCTCGGTATGGTCACGGGTAATCGCTGGTTCAAGCACAGAGGTTTCACCGCTCGCATACAAGCCTGCCAACAAAATAGCTGACTTCACCTGAGCACTTGCCACCGGACTGACATACTCAAAACCTTTAAGGCCATCGCTACCCAGCAATTTTACGGGCGGCTTGCCTTCCGTCGTTTCGATTACGACACCCATTTCACGCAACGGCTTTGCCACACGCTCCATTGGTCTGGCAGACAAAGACTCATCGCCGGTCATCTCAACAGGGAAGTTCTGTGCCGCCAGCAAGCCCATCATCAGGCGCATTGCCGTACCGGAGTTACCAAGATCTACTGCGCCATCGGGTGCGCTTAACCCGCGCATCCCTACCCCATGAATAACGACTTCAGTTTTGGCAGGACGCTCTATTGTTACACCCATCTGCTGCATTGCCTGCAGGGTGGCAAGACAATCTTCACCGGGCAAAAAGCCTTTGACACGGGTTACGCCTTCTGCAATCGCGCCAAACATGATGGCCCGATGTGAGATTGACTTGTCGCCAGCAACACTAACCTCTCCAGCGAGCTTATTACCCGGTGAAACTATAAACTTCTGCTTACTGACGCTCATCTATAGACCTTAAAGTTTGCTCATAAACAACGTGGCAATGCGGCTAACAAGGCAGTGTTTTCTTCTTCACGGCCCACGGTAATTCTCAAGTAATCGGGTAAACCGTAATTACCCACGGGCCGGACGATAATGCCCTCCCGCAACAGTGCTTCGTATACCGGAAGTGCTGGTTTGCCAAGATTCACCAATACAAAGTTACCCTTTGATGGAATAACTGTAACACCTGGCATGGTCGCCAAACCCGCGTTCAACGCGGCCAGTCCTTGCGCATTCTGCACACGACTCGCACCAAGGTAGTCCTGTGCATTCAATGCAGCCTCGGCACCGGCAAGTGCGATGGAATTGCTATTAAACGGCTGTCGAATTCTGTTCAGCAACTCTGCAATTTCGGGGCTACTCAAGGAATAGCCAACGCGCAACCCTGCCAAGCCATAGATCTTCGAGAAGGTCCGCGTAATGACCAGGTTCGGAAACTCCACCAACCAGGAAACCGACTCTTTTACCGCAGCGTCACCGATGTATTCACAGTAGGCCTCATCCAAAACAACCACAGTTGTCGCTGGCACTTTATCCATAAAAGCGTGCAGCTCCGGGGGTTCAATCCAGCTGCCCGTAGGGTTATTAGGGTTGGCAATAAACACCAGACGGGTATCGTCATCAATTACTGCGAGCATTGCATTCAGGTCATGCCCCAGAGGTTGGGCATGGGTTTCGGGATTAGCGGGCGTCACGCGAGCCTCAGCTCCGGTCGCCTGCACAGCCAATGGGTATATGACGAAGCCATACTCTGAAAACACGGCATTGCTGTCTGCGGTAAGAAAGGCTTCGGCCAACAATACCAATACATCGTTAGAACCATTACCTAACGTAATAGTCGACGGGTCCACGCCGAGGTGCACGCCAAGCGTCTGCTTTAAATAAAAACCAGCGCCATCTGGATAACGATTCACATTAGCGGCTGCCGACTCCATCGCTGCCAGCACTTCCGGTGCTGGTCCGGCAGGATTTTCGTTAGACGCGAGTTTAATAGCATTGCGGATGCCGTACTCGCGCTCAAGCTCCTCAACAGGCTTACCCGGCACATAGGGCTGCAAGGCAGTTACTGCAGGTGCGGCAAACTCAACAGGGGAATACTTCTTCGACTCAGACACAGGTAGCTCCGAACTCATTAAACGACAGCAACTCGAAAACCAACCGTTGCGCCGCCTAGAGAATGGCTTTCGGGTATGACCCCAGCACGCGGAATAGTTGAGCGCTCTTCTCAAGCTTGCTCAGCGCGAGACTTACATGCTCATCGTCGATGTGACCATCAATATCGATGAAGAATACGTAGTGCCATTTACGCCGATGCGAAGGACGCGACTCGATGCGGGTCATATTAATGCCCTGCTCTGCAAGCGGCTCAAGTATCTTGTGCAATGAACCCGCATCACCGGTATCTGATGCAGAAATAATTAAGGTGGTTCTGTCCTCACCACTAATCTGGGCCGCCCAAAGTGCTCCGACGCCGCGAAC
>RCNB010001592.1_pt1 | contig 14214 bp, 11 predicted proteins | sample 2041321 | NCBI WGS metagenome assembly RCNB01 (sample SAMN09708232, study PRJNA481090) | Marine sediment metagenome, whole genome shotgun sequencing project. | reverse complement strand
AGATTTGGTTGCGGGTTTCTTGGTTGCAGGCTTCTTTGCTGCCGTTTTGGGTGCAGCGGCTGTACCGGCCGGTTTTTCCTCTCTGGCTGTTGCTGTTTTTGTGACTTCTGTCTTACTGGCTGCAGTAGCGGGCTTTTTAGCTGCCGGTGAAGCTTTCGCGGCTGCTGGCACCTTTGTTGTGGTTTTTGCTTTGGCCTCTTTCACCGCACCCTCCTCAATGATGTCTTCTATTTGTATCTCTGTCAGATACTGCCTGTGTCCTGTCCTTACTTTATACCCTTTACGACGCTTCTTTTTAAACACCTTGATCTTGTCTCCCCTGGGATGGGAAATTACCTTACCGCTGATCATGGCTCCTTTGATGGTCGGTTCACCTACGACCACGCTTTTTTCATTATCAATCAGGAGAACTTCATCAAAGCTCACAGTTTCACCTTCATTCTCCACCAACCGGTGAACAAATAACTTCTGGTCTTTCTCCACCTTGTATTGCTGACCTGCAATATTTACAATCGCGTACATCCTGTTTGGTTTTTCAATTTTCAAATCCCCGAAACTTGGGAGTGCAAAAGTATAAAAGTTTAGTACAACTGCAAAGATTTTAACTTGACATTTAACAGTATTTGTAAAATCCCTGACAGGCAGATCTCATTTATAATGAACACGATTGAAATTTTCCTGACTAAAAGAATGATTTCATTATATTTGTGAGAATGGAACCGCAAAAGGACTTGCATCTATCATAGTATTATGAGTAAGATTAAACTGAATGTTCTTGGGATATCCTATAGCCAGACGCAATCCGGGGCCTATGCACTGGTGCTGACTGAAGAGAGTGGAGACAGAAGGATACCCATCATTGTAGGAGGTTTTGAAGCTCAGTCCATCGCCATCCAGCTGGAGGGACTGAAACCGCCGCGCCCCTTAACACATGATCTTTTTATGAATTTTGCCAATTCCTTCAATATTGATCTGCTGGAAGTGAATATCCATAAACTCGAGGAGGGAGTATTCTACTCTAAGTTGCTATGTGATAACGGGGAGAAGAAAATAACCATAGATACCAGGACATCCGATGCGATTGCACTGGCACTTCGCTTCAAATGCCCGATATATACAACTGAAGAGATTATGGAAAGGGCAGGGATTGTGCTGGAATTCGGGAGTGAGGAAAAATCAAGCAGCCTTTCTGAGAACGCCACAGCATCCGATTCTGTCACCCCATCATCCATTTCGTCTACCGAGTATGAAGACTTCACCACCAAGGAACTAAATGAGATGCTGAAAGAGGCCATTGGTAATGAGGACTACGAAAAAGCCTCTCTGATCAGGGATGAACTCAGCAAGAGGACTGATAGTTAATATCATCGATGAATGAAGTTTTTTTTATCCTTTATTTGTCTGTTAATACTAAACGGAAACCTTACGTCCGCTCAATCGCAGGAAAATCCTATCCTGGATACGGCTACCACCCATGCCATTGATACTGCCGGTATGGTATTGGATCAGGAGAAATCAAGTCTGATCGATGAATCAAATGTCATTGTTCCACGTGATGAACGATTCAATTTCAGCCTGGTAAAGATACTCAGGGGACTGCTGGGTATGCTGGTTCTGATTGGGCTTGCCTGGCTTTTCAGTTCGAACCGGGGCGCCATCGACTGGCGGATTGTGTTTATAGGAATCGCTATACAGCTGATCCTTGCCATTGGCATCCTCTGGATACCTCCAGTCCAGGTTTTTTTCGAATTTATCGGGAAGCTCTTTGTCAAAATACTTGATTTCACCTATGCCGGGACTGAATTCCTGTTTAAGTCGACCGAATCAGGAATAATAGAGAAACCATTGCTCAATTTTGCCATTACGATTTTACCAACCATAATTTTCTTTTCAGCACTTACCAGCGTCCTGTTTTATTTCGGGATCATTCAATTTGTTGTTTACGGAATGGCATGGGCACTCAGCAGGGTACTTCGTATTTCAGGTGCTGAAAGCCTTTCCGTTGCAGGGAATATTTTCCTGGGACAGACAGAGTCTCCGTTCATGATCAAGGCGTATCTTGAGAAAATGAACCGTTCTGAGATGCTTCTGGTAATGTCGGGCGGCATGGCGACACTGGCCGGAGGTGTACTGGCAGTATATATCAGTGTGCTGGGAGGGACTGATCCGGTGCAACGCCTGATGTTTGCCAAGCACCTGCTGGCTGCATCTGTCATGGCAGCTCCGGGGGTCATCGTCGTCTCAAAGATTCTGGTCCCTCAGACAGAAGATATCAGCAAAGTAATGAAGATCCCAAAAGAACAGATCGGTAAGAATGTGCTGGATGCTATTTCAAAGGGTACAGGAGAGGGACTGAGACTGGCGGTTAATGTGGCGGCCATGTTACTGGTATTCCTCGCCTTTATTGAAATGGTCAATTTTATTTTCCTGAAGATAGGGGACTGGACAAGCCTGAATGAAGCCATCGCAAATATTACAAACGGGCAATATGAAAAGTTATCCCTTGAATTTTTACTGGGGTATACTTTTGCGCCTCTAATGTGGCTAGTAGGTGTTGCTACTGAAGATATTACCCTGGTTGGCAGGCTGTTGGGTGAAAAGATCATCCTGACAGAATTCATCGGGTACATGAGCCTGGCCGACCTGAAAGCGGCAGGAAGCTTCGCGGAATCTAAATCCATCATCATGGCCACTTATATTTTGTGTGGATTTGCTAATTTTGCGTCTATAGGGATTCAGATCGGAGGGATTGGATCCCTGGCACCGGGACAACGTGTACTGCTTTCTCAATTCGGTATGCGTGCGCTCCTGGCTGGTACTTTGGCATCACTATTATCAGCCACCATCATCGGAATGTTGCTGGGATAAGTAAGACCAGCGTTTAAAAATGAACATGGATGCAGATCAAAAAATAGCCGAATTACAAGCAAGAATTGCTGCATTGGAGGGCAAGATCCTGAGCGCAGGTGAAGCTGCAAAATATCAGGAACATCTTGAATTTCTGGCTAATACAGCCCTCGATTTTCTGGGACAGACGGATCATTCTGATATTTTCGAATATATCGGGAACAAACTTGTTTCGCTGATCAATGATGCCATCGTGATCGTCAACTCATTCGATGAGGCAGCTAAGGAACTGCAGGTCAGGTATATTGGCGGAGGAGAAGGCATCGTTGATAAGATTGTGGCAGTACTGGGCAGGCAGCCACTGCAACAGACTGTTACCCTGACAGAAGATACCATGCAGAAGATGTTCAAGTCCGCCAACAAGTTATTTCAATTCGAGGGAGGTCTTCATGAATCTTCTGACGGAAACATACCAAAACCGGTTGCCAGTACACTTGAAAAAATGATCCAGGCCAATGAAACTTATGGCATTACCTTCGAACGGGGTGGGGAATTATACGGTACAGCCACGATCATAACCAAAGGAGACAGTGTGCTGGAGGATCCGAAGGTCATCGAAGGATTTATCTTTCAATGTTCCATTGCCCTCTACAGGGAGCATATGGAAGCAGAATTAAGAAAGGCCAAAAAGGAGGCTGAGGAGTCTGATAAATTAAAATCCGCCTTCCTTGCCAATATGTCACATGAGGTCCGGACACCTATGAATGGCATTATGGGACTGGCGCACCTGCTGGCAAATCCAGATGTTAACAGTGAGACTCAGCAGGAATATGTAAACCTGATCCTAAGCAGCGGCAATGTGCTAATCAGCCTGCTGGATGATATCATGGATGTTTCCAGGATCGAAGCCAACCAGGTAGTGGCCAGCAAGGAAGATTTTCAATTAAATGAACTGATAAAGGAGTTACACGGGTTTTTCTCTACAGAGCTGGAAGTGATGGGTAAGAAAGTCCTTGAATTACGCTATAGGGTTGCCCTGGATGATGAAGATTCGATGATCAATACCGACCGCGTTAAACTAAGACAGGTCCTTGTTAATCTCCTTAGCAATGCATTGAAATTTACGGATACCGGAAGGATAGAGTTCGGGTATCAGCTTCAGAACGACCAATTCCTGTTATTTTACGTTTCTGATACCGGCATCGGTATAAGCCATGATAAACAAAAACTCATATTTGAGCGGTTCGTACAGGCGGATGATTCACTGTCCCGGCATTTTGGTGGATCCGGACTCGGACTGTCCATTTGTAAGGGTTTTGTTGATTTACTGGGGGGAAAGATCTGGGTCGATTCTTCACCCAACAAAGGGGCAAAATTCTATTTTACCCTCCCGGATGTGAACCAATCCGCAAAGACTGTTGAAAAACCTGCCAGCCAGAAACTTACCGCCAGTGACAGGAATTGGGAAGACAAGACAATCCTGATCGTTGAGGACGATCAAATAAATTATCAGCTGCTTGAGGTGGTTCTCAGGAGAACGGGGGTGAACCTGTTGCATGCTGTTACAGGGATGGATGCAGTCAGGTTTTGTGAGGAGCAGCAGAAAATTGACCTGGTTTTGATGGATGTTCAGTTACCGGAAATGAACGGATTTGAAGCCATTAAACTGATCAAGCAGAGTCATCCTGATATTCCCATCATTGTTCAAACGGCCAATTCCATGAATGAGGAAAAGAACAGGGCAGATGAGGCAGGATGCCAGGGATTCATGACCAAGCCCATCAGTCTTAATAAATTCATGTCTGAAGTAGACAAGTTCATGCAGAAAGCCTGACCTTTCATGGATTGGGCCTGGATCATACCGATTCCTGTCTTCAGTGCCTACGCTATCCTGATACTTTCCTATCTGTATGGATGGATAAAAACAGCCCGCTCAGATCTTAATACCGGTACCTCAGGGGATGGCAAAGCATCGATTATCATACCGGTAAGGAATGAAGCAATGCAGATAGGATACCTGCTCGATGATCTGCAGGAACAACGATATCCTGAAGACCAATATGAGGTCATTATCGTAAATGACCATTCAACAGATCATACGGCAGGGATCGTGAAATCCTATACCGCCAGATTAGACAACATCAGGCTGATTGAACTTGAAGCAGGAGAATACGGAAAAAAAACAGCTATAAAAAAGGGGGTGTCGCAGGCAAGGCATGGTGTCATCATCTCAACGGACGGAGACTGCCGGGCTCCTTCGGAATGGCTGGGTCTTATCATGGCAGCTTTCGGAGAGCCGGGTATCAGGATGGTAGCGGGACCGGTGATGCTTGATCCGGACAGTGGTTGGTTCCGGGCCATGCAATCACTGGAATTCCTCAGCCTTATCGGGGTCAGTGCCGGTGCAGCCGGGTTGGGCAGTCCCATTATGTGCAATGCTGCCAACATGGCTTATCTCAAAGAAGATTTCAATCAGTATCTTGATACAGGGGAACCATTAACTGCAAGCGGGGATGATATGTTTCTCATGCTCTGGTTAAAAAAAATGCATCCCCGGTGTATTCGATACCTGACTTCACCCGGGACAGTTATCCGGACCCTTCCGTGCAATAACCTGTATACATTTATGTTGCAGAGATTCAGATGGGTATCCAAAAGCAGGTTTTACCGTGATCTTCATTTAAGCAGTACGGCCTTACTGGTTTTCCTGACCAATGCCTGCATGCTCCTGCTGGCTGTGTTATGTTTTGTTTCTGCCCGCTGGATAACACTGTTTGTGATCCTATTGGTGTTCAAAAGTTCGATTGACATTTTATTCATGGATAGGGTATTGAAGTATTATGGTAAAAGGAAAGGCTTGCTTCTGGTTTTGCCGCTTGAACTGATATATTTTATGTATGTTAGTGTTGTGGGGATAGCCGGTCAAATATTTCCTTACACCTGGAAAGGACGAAACATTCAGCCCTGAAATGCCAAATAACAACTCCTCCACTGCATGGTACCGATTCCTCAGGAATCCGCTTGCCCTTTCCGGGGTGGTCATAATTCTGATGGTATTACTGGCGGCTATACTGGGATATTTGATCATTCCTGATAAGAGTCCGAATGCCAACCAGCAACATATAGAAATAGCCGCTCGCAAACCCGGATTCAGGGTTCAGATGTTAAAGGTTTGCAAAAATGAGGATGTGGAAGACAGGGGACTGTTCAAAAGGATGTTATTCGGACAGAAGAACCGGTTCAGTTTCATCCCCTTCAATACCGTATCAGTGATCAAGGATTCTTTAGTGGTAGTTGATTTCAGTGAGGATCCTTCAGCCCTTAATTTCAAGCGTTCTTTCCATCTGGCAGATGTAACCTACCCACTGGATCCCGGCAACAAGAAGGCAAGGATGAAAGACGGCATAGTCGCATTTACAGATATCAAAGGATTATTTCACCAGGTCAGTCTTGGAGACCTGCAACATTCTGTCAGGGAGGAACATATCATTAACCGGCGTTTTTTACTGGGAACGGACCGGTTCGGCAGGGATTTTTACAGCCGCCTGCTGTTGGGCACCCGTGTTTCTCTGTCGATAGGATTTATATCCGTCAGCATCGCCCTGCTGATAGGATTGATCCTGGGAAGTGTGGCTGGTTATTTTCGTGGCCGGACAGATGATATCATCATGTGGTTCATTAATGTGGTCTGGTCCATTCCCACCCTGTTGCTGGTTATCGCCATTACACTTGCCCTGGGGAAGGGGTTCTGGCAGGTATTTGTGGCAGTGGGACTTACCATGTGGGTTGAAGTAGCAAGGGTGGTTAGGGGGCAGGTACTGGGGATCCGTGAAAAGGAATTCATACAGGCTGCAAAGTCACTGGGATATTCCTCCCTGCGGATCCTTTTCAGACATGTATTGCCAAATGTCATAACTCCAGTGATCATTATTTCTGCAGCCAATTTTGCCTCTGCCATCCTGATGGAAGCGGGACTCAGTTTTTTGGGGATAGGTGTTCAGCCACCCATACCATCCTGGGGGACCATGATCAAGGACCATTACGGGTTTATTATTGTGAATAAGGCATACCTGGCTTTTCTACCCGGACTGGCCATTATGCTCATGGTGCTTTCATTTACCATGGTGGGAAATGGCTTACGTGATGCGCTGGATGTTAGAAGGAAATAATTACATATTTCGTCTTCGCAGAAGGAGCCAGGCCAGGAATATGAAAAGGGAAGTATAACCGATTGCCAGCACCAGGTTCAGGTACACTGGCAGGTCTTCAGCCAGGAGGCCCATTTCACGCAGGTTCAGCGCATCAGCATTGCCAGCATCCGCTTGATTACCTGAGGAGATGGATAAAAATTCAGGCATTGGGGTAAGGTTGGAAATAACCTTCATGGGAAAATACAACCTTGCCCCCTGCGGGAAGAATAACCTGAATACAGGTTCGATGATCAGCCGGTACAGGATGAACAGGACTATGGCCAGGGCAGTATTCCGGATGAGGATAGCCAGCAGGAATCCGGTTGACATATAGGCCACTGCCTGGACAAAGTAAACCAGCAGGATATAGGTCTTCTTTAGAAATAAAGCAGCGGTCAGATCCCTCGTGAAAATAAACCCGAATAGGAGTGAGAATAGCAGGACCATCAGCATGCTGTAGACTGCTATGGTAATGATTAAAAATCCTTTCCCTGTCAGTAAATCTGAGCGGCTGAGTCCGTCAATAACATGCTGCCTGAAGGTGCGGAATGTATACTCGTTGCCCGTCATGACAATGATCAGGATGGCCAGTAACAGGTTGAACCAGCTTGCCACCCATGGAAAAAATTCCCAGATATTGGGGAACTGGTAGAGATAGTCCGTACTAAAGCCCGGGATGGTTATATCCAGCCGGGAAGTAACCAGTACAACCAGGAAAAACAAAATGAAATGCAGCAGGATGATTACCCTGAATGCCCTGTAAGACCAGATTTTCGTATACTCGTTGAGGATAATGGACTTCATCGGCATTATTGTTTTACCAGTTCCAGGAACTGCGATTCCAGGCTTTTCTTGCGTGTTTCCAGGTGGGTCAGGACAATGCCCTGCTGATGGGCAAACTCGTTAACATCCCTGGCCTCGTATCCGGATTTAAGGATAATGACCAGCTGGTTGCCATCTTTTTCGATAGAAGCACTAATCCCCGCTCTGATCAATGATGACTTCAACTTTTCGGTTTCATCGCATTCCACAACCACAGGATCATCTGCCGCCAGTAATTCGTGTACCCGGCCCTGGGCAATAGATCTGCCTTTTTTCAGTACAGCTACATGGGTACATACTTTTTCAACTTCATCCAGTATGTGGCTGGCCAGGATAATGGTTTTTTGTTTCTCTGCCTCTCCTTTGATGATCTCCCTGACCTCGGCGATCCCTTCAGGATCAAGTCCGTTGGCAGGTTCGTCGAGAACGAGTACTTCAGGGTCGCCAAGCAGGACGGCAGACAGGGCCAGCCGCTGTTTCATGCCCAGGGAAAGAGTATCAAATCTTGATTTTCTCCGTTCCCATAAATTGGTAAGTTTTAAAACCCGTTCAATATCACCCACGGGTTTTCCTTTAATGCGGGCAACAACGGTCAGGTTCCTGAACAGGTCCAGGTATGGGTAGAAGTTAGGTACCTCTATCAGTGAGCCGATTTTCTTACGGATGCTGGATGAGGCGGATTTGCCATACCATTGGTAGGTTCCGTTATCCGGTGAGATCACACCGGTTATGATGGACAGGGTGGTTGTTTTTCCGCTTCCATTAGGACCGAGGATGCCGAATACATGACCAGCCCCGACATTTACAGATAGGTCCTGCACGGCTACAATGCGGCCGTAATTCTTGGAAATCTGCTGGATGTTTAAAATTGGTTCCAATTTGCAATCCCTGAAAGTAGTAAGTTTAATGGCCCAGTTCTGCCATGAATTTTATTCTCATCAACCTTATATCCTCCTCTGAATATTCATCTTCCCCGAGTTCATCCAATGCTTCGTGCACAGATTCGCTTTCAGCTTCCCGAAAATAATCAAAAACTTCATCCTGGTGATCCTCATCGAGGACTTCATTGATATAGTAGTCAAGATTCAGTTTCGTTCCACTGTTAACGATGTGTTCTATTTCCTCCAGCAGTTTGGGCATTTCCAGGTTTTTGGCCTTTGCGATATCTTCGAGAGAAACCTTCCTGTCTATATTCTGGATGATATAGACCTTGAGTCCGGATTTATTTACTACCGATTTGACAACCATATCCTGCGCCCGGATGATCTCCTTTTCATCAACATAGGTACGGATCAGTTCAACGAACCTTTTTCCGTATCGTTGCGCTTTGCCCGAACCTACCCCCTGAATATTCCGCAGTTCTTCCATGTTGATGGGATATTGTATGGCCATGTCTTCCAGGGAAGGATCCTGAAAGATCACAAACGGAGGAAGGCTCAGTTCACGTGATATTTTCTTGCGAAGGTCTTTCAGGATATTGAATAGTTCTTCATCAACCGTGCTGGTCTTACCTCCCTGTGCCATGGCAGCATCTTCTGTGGCGGCTTCATAGTCATGATCCCTGGTTACCATGCGGCTGAACGGATTGGCAATATACTCATGACCCTTTGCAGTTACTTTTAGCAGGCCGTAATTCTCAATATCCTTGGTGAGGAATTGGGAGACAAGGGAATGGCGTAGAACGGCATTCCAGAATTTTGTATCCTGGTCACTGCCTGATCCAAATTCAGGGATCTTATGATGTTTGTATGATTTGACGGAGGAAGATGCATTTCCGGCCAGAATATTGGCAATATGCGATGCCTTGAATTTTTCCTTGACGGCAAGGATTACTTGCAAAGCCTTGACAATAAAATCTTTCCCTTCTACTTCCTCTTTGGGATGGAGGCAATTATCACAATTGTCACAATGCCCCTTCATGATCTCTCCAAAGTAATTTAACAATAATTTGGGTCTGCAAACAGAAGATTCAGCATAGGCGACTGTCTCCAGCAACAGTTGTTTGCCAATCTCCTGCTCGGCAACCGGTTTTCCCTGCATAAATTTCTCCAGTTTCTGGATATCATTGTAACTGTAAAATGCAATGCAGTTACCTTCACCACCGTCCCTGCCGGCCCTTCCTGTCTCCTGGTAATAGCCTTCCAGGCTCTTGGGGATGTCAAAGTGGATCACAAATCTCACATCCGGTTTATCAATCCCCATACCGAATGCAATGGTAGCCACGATCACATCGACTTCCTCCATCAGGAACTGATCCTGGTTGGAGGAGCGGGTGGCTGAATCCATTCCGGCATGGTAGGGAAGGGCCTTGATACCATTCACCTTCAGTGTTTCAGCCAGTTCCTCAACCTTCTTACGGCTGAGGCAATAGATAATACCTGATTTCCCGGTATGGTTCAGGATATACCGGATGATCTCCTTGGTGGCGTTGATCTTTGGACGTATCTCATAATAAAGGTTCTCCCGGCGGAAAGAGTCCTTGAATATCCGGGCATTAAGCATGGTCAGATTCTTCTGGATATCATGCTGTACCTTGGGTGTGGCTGTGGCTGTCAGAGCGATAATGGGAGCTGTACCGATCTGGTTGATAATGGGGCGGATACGCCGGTACTCAGGCCTGAAATCATGACCCCATTCGGAAATACAATGAGCTTCATCAACCGCATAGAATGAGATGTTGAGCTTTTTGAGGAAGTCAATGTTTTCATGCTTTGTCAATGATTCGGGTGCCACATAGAGTAACCTGGTACGCCGGGCTGAAAGGTCACTTTTTACCTGTTCCACCTGGGCTTTTGACAGGGAAGAATTCAGGAAATGTGCGATGCCATCATCCGTACTGAAACTCCGCATGGCATCAACCTGGTTTTTCATCAGTGCGATAAGGGGGGATATGACAATAGCAGTCCCATCCATGATCAATGACGGGAGCTGGTAGCACATGGATTTGCCACCTCCTGTCGGCATCAGGACAAACGAATCATGTCCGTCAAGAACGCTCCTGATGATCTCCTCCTGGTGACCTTTGAAAGTATCAAAACCAAAATACTTCTTAAGACTACCGATAAGTGATATATCTGTACTGACCGCCATTAAAGTGCTATTCTATTACCCATCAATTAATATACGAATTATTTAAATAATTATTCTGCTCTGAGTTAATTTAACTTCAAAATAACAAGATCTCCTAAATGAAGGGTTTCTGTCTGTCCATTAAAAATATATGAATACATTTGTATTCTAAATTTAAAAAAAATCTAATTACGGATCGCATTAGCTGGCCATATATAACATATATCTGACAATAATAATTGAGCATGGCAGAAAAGACTGAGAATGAAATGTCATTCCTGGAGCATCTTGAAGTATTAAGGTGGCATATCATACGGGCAATATTGAGTATCCTTGTCGTCGCTATTGTGGCCTTCATTTTCAAGGATATCGTATTCAACAAGATCATCCTGGCCCCTAAATTGCCAGAATTCATTACCAATCGTTTGCTCTGCGATTTCGGTAGGATGGTCAATATCCTGACACTATGTATTAATTCAAGGCCATTCGAGGTGATCAGTATCAAAATGGCGGGGCAGTTTTCCATGCATATCATGGTATCATTGATCGCGGGCTTCGTGGTTGCTTTCCCTTTGGTTTTTCATGAATTCTGGAGATTTATCGTACCTGCCCTCTATTCCAAGGAAAAAAGTCATGCCCGCGGGGCTGTTTTTTACAGTTCCTTTCTATTTATGTTGGGTGTACTCTTCGGCTACTTCGTGATTGTTCCCCTTTCTGTTCACTTCCTTGGATCCTACAGCGTGAGTGAACAGGTTACCAACCAGATCAACCTGATCTCATATGTTTCAACCGTGGCCTCAGTGGTACTTGCGGCGGGGGTTATTTTTGAATTGCCTATTCTGGTTTATTTTTTGAGTAAAGCGGGACTGGTAACACCGGAGTTTCTGAGGAAATACCGGAAGCATTCCCTGGTGCTGATCCTGGCCCTTTCTGCCATCATCACTCCTCCCGATATTTTCAGCCAGGTACTGGTGTCATTCCCGCTGATTTTTCTCTATGAGATCGGCATCGGCATATCCAGACGGATCAATACAAAGCGGGAGGAGGAACTGAAGGAAGGCGATGAAACATAATGAAAAAAACCCCGTTATCTAGTAGCTAAAGATTATCAAATGAGACTGCACACCAGCAAACTTGTCAAGAGGTACCGGACAAGGACCGTGGTGAAAAGGGTATCCATAGAAGTCGAGCAGGGAGAGATCGTTGGCTTGCTTGGTCCCAACGGGGCCGGGAAGACTACGACTTTTTATATGATCGTGGGACTGATATCCCCGAATGAGGGGAAGATCTTTGTTGATGACCTGGATATCACCAAGGAGCCCGTTTACAAAAGGGCCAGACTGGGCATTGGATATCTGTCCCAGGAAGCTTCGGTATTCAGAAAACTATCCGTAGAGGACAATCTCATGGCTGTGCTTGAAATGTCCAGATTGACCTGGGATGAGCAAAAAGACAGGCTGGAGGAACTATTGCAGGAATTCGGACTGGAGAAAATAAGGAAAAGCCTCGGTATACAGCTATCCGGTGGAGAACGAAGGCGGACAGAAATTGCCAGGGCCCTCGCTTTGAGTCCCAAGTTCATCCTCCTCGATGAACCATTCGCCGGGGTTGATCCCATTGCCGTGGAGGATATCCAGCAGATTGTTAAAAGCCTGAGAAACAAAAATATAGGAATCCTGATCACCGACCACAATGTACACGAGACACTTTCCATTACTGACCGAGCTTACCTTTTGTTCGAGGGGAATATCCTCAAATCGGGAACCTCCGATGAACTGGCTGAAGATGAACAGGTACGAAGGGTTTACCTGGGCAAGAATTTTGAGCTGAGATAGCAGCTATTTTGAGCATCTTCCCTGTCCCGTTGACATTCTCAGGAAAAAAGAATAAATTTGCGGCGGCAAAAGCGGATGTGGCGGAATTGGTAGACGCGCTAGATTTAGGATCTAGTGCCTTACGGCGTGGGGGTTCGAGTCCCTTCATCCGCACTTTTTAACAGATCTGCCGCCGTGCTGACGATGACCGGTCGTTCGTATGGCGGTTTTTAAGTAATAATAAGCGTTACTATGAATATCAGCAAAGAAAACACAGATGATTTGAATGCCGTTCTGAAGATCCGGATTGAAGAGTCGGATTATACAGGGCGTGTTGATGAGGTATTGAAAGATTACCGGAAAAAAGTTCAACTGGATGGGTTCAGACCAGGGAAGGTGCCTGCGGGACTGGTACGTAAGATGTACCATAAGCCCATTATGGTGGAAGAGATTAACAAACTGGTGTCAGAATCCATATCCAAATACCTCAAGGAAGAGGAGGTAAGCATTCTGGGAGAACCCCTTCCAAGCCAGGAGCAACCTGATGAAATAGATTGGGATACACAGACTGAGTTTGAATTTGATTTTGACCTGGGACTCGCACCCAAGCTGGAAATATCTTTGACCCAGAAGGATAAGGTGCTCATGTATGAGATACAGCTTGATGATAAAATGATCAATGAGAGCAAGGAATCTTATGCCAAGCGGATGGGTCAGATGATCCCCGTAGAACAAATAGAAGGATCTGAGCTGGTAAAAGGAGATTTCATGCAGATTGACAAGGAAGGAAACCCCATCGATGGAGGGATCTTTACTGCCGATGCCCAGATCTCCATGGAAATCATCAAGGATGATAAAATTAAAACCTCGTTTAAGGCAAGGCAGGTAGAAGATACGGTAGATTTCGATATTCGTGCAGCCTTTCCCAATGATACAGAGATCTCGTCCCTGCTTAAGATAGACAAGGCCACGGTCCACGAGATTGTTCCGACTTTCCGCATGCATATAAAGGAAATCACAAAGTTCCAGGCAGCAGAGATTAACCAGGAACTCTGGGATACGTTGTATGGCAAGGATGAGGTTAAATCAGACACGGAATTTGAGGAGAAAATACGGGAAGAACTTCGCACAGCCCTCTCCAAGGACAGTGAATACCGTTTTGAGATAGACGCCAAAAAGATGATGCTGAAGAAGATGAAATTCGACCTTCCGGTTGAATTCCTGAAGCGTTGGCTTGTACTGGTAAATGAGGAAAAATTCACCATCGAACAGATCGATGAGGACTTTCCCAAGTTTGAAGATGACTTAAAATGGCAACTAATCCGGGATCAGATCGTAAAAGACCAGGAAATAAAGGTTGAGGCTGAAGAGGTAAAGTCCCAGGCCAAAGAAATAGCCAGGTTACAGTTCCAGCAATATGGCATGATGAACATTCCGGAAGAGAACCTGGAAAACTATGCTGCTGAGATGCT
>RCNB010001591.1_pt1 | contig 14214 bp, 34 predicted proteins | sample 2041321 | NCBI WGS metagenome assembly RCNB01 (sample SAMN09708232, study PRJNA481090) | Marine sediment metagenome, whole genome shotgun sequencing project. | reverse complement strand
AAAATGACTGAAGAAGTAAAAGTAGAGAATTGGAATTTTGAAATAAAAAATATACATCAAGTATATTCAGGAAAAGTTAGTGCATGCATGTGTGGATGTGCTGGGACTTATAATGAAACTGAAAAAGCCGTTAAGAGAATGTTTAATAAGATAAAGAAAGCTTTTGACAATGGTGATGTTGTTATGCATAATGATTCTATATTTGGTCCATATGTATTTATAGAATCTGATACCAGAATAAATTGTATATATTTTAAAAAGATAAAGGAGAATTAATAATGAAATCTGAACAAGCAAGAGCTGAATATGTTTGTTATATAATATTTACGATATCTGGAATAGTTGCTATATTTTTATAAACCTTACAACACTGGAGAATAATAATGAATGAAAAACAAGCAATAGAAAAAGGATATGGTTATACAGGTGCAGGTGGTAGATTCAAAGAAGACGCTATTGCGCAAATTCAAAAACTTAAAGCAAAGTATCCCAAAGCAAAATTTGTAACAATCTATAAAAAAGATTCAGGATATTCCCGTGGTGGTTCAGATGCTTGGTTCAGTGTATATGCAGATAAAAAATATGTAGCATACAAAAGAATTGAAAGTACTAATACTACAATAAATAATCATCAAACAGTACTTGACAAAATTAACAAAAAATATAAAGAAGATTTAGAATATGCACTTAAAAGCTTTAGTGATGCTTCTGCTAAAAATTTAGCAGCACTTAAAACTTTAAAATAATATTGATTTAAGCTTTACAACACTGGAGAATAAAAATGCCTGAATATAAAAACGGGGATATAGTTAAAACTGATAAAAATAAGTATGGTATATTATATAGGATTGTAAAATGTCATAAAGTTACTTGTTGGATAGTTTCTTTAGATAAAGACAATACTCTTTATAAAAATATCCGTTATTCAGTACTGACCAAGTTTTAGCCTTTTACTTAGATTCGTTAACATTTCGTTAGGGTGTACTACGATATGAGTCCTATTGTAAGTGTCTTGTTATTCGAATCTAATATTAAAATATTACTGATATATATACTACTGATATTACATTGAACTATGATTAAATAAAGAGAGATAAGTAGCACGATGGTATAGGGTAACAAAATGTTAAATAAACGTTTACAAAATAGAAATAATAATGTAGATTAAATAAAAGGTTATTTTTAACTTAAAAAGGGAGATTATGATAACTACTACTGGATATATACTAATCTTTGTTTTAGGAACTGGATTAGGTTGGATGTATAAAGGAATAGTCATTGCTGAGAAAACTATCAAGTTAATAGATAAATTGAATACTATTGATGATTGTGAGCTTAGGGAAGAAGTTAAATATTGCCCTGAACTTATAGAATTGATTAATTTAATAATTGAAGGAGAACTGAAGAAATGAATGATAAAATAAACTTGTATGATGATTATGCTACTCGTAAACCAAAGACTACGCTTAGTACTTTTAAAAAAGAACCTTGTTCAGGTTTTAATGTTGCATATGGTACAGGAATTATGAAGACTATGGTTGGTCAAGGTAATTGGGGTGATATTAAATTGAAAGATAAGTGTGATGTATGCGGTAGGAATTATGGTTCACATAGGATGAAAGATAAAGCTTGTCCTATAACAGTTGTAAAATGGCCTAAGCATGATGCTAAAAATAAAACTGTATTTAAAAAGGAGAATTGAATGAGAGGAAAAAAGAAATGTAATAAAAAAGGTTTCATGCCTTTAAGAAACGTAATTAGTGAAACTAAACTGTGTAAATATACGTATTGTATTAATCCTAAATATGGAACTATTATTTTATCTTCACGTACATTTAAAAGCAAGGAAAATTATTATGACTATAAAACAAACGATACATATAACTAATGATACAAGACCTATAAGGATTCAGCATGGTAGTAAATGGATTGATATTAAAAAAGACAACTTTAATGATTTCGAAATACTTGCTAGTAATGTTATGAGAATATATCCATGTGTGTCTAATGCTATTAAGCTTGATGTAAAGAAAGGAGGTATGTAATATGTTACTAATAACTGATATTACAATTAAACATGTTAAGACTGATAGAGATGTTATTATCAATCAATATAAGCATTTACATTCATATAGGGATTTACACAAACCAACTAAAGATATGGGAGTAAGGGAGGAATTGGTTAAAGGAAGGCATTTTGTAAATAGCAGAGGCGAAAGAGTCTGTTTGGGTTTACAATTAAATGTTCAAAAAACTATTGGTATATATATCGAAGCATTTGAGAATTTAGAAAGACAGTTGGATACACTTAGAACTGATTATCTTCGAATTAGTGAAAAAAATATAAAATTAACTACTGAATTAGCTGACTTAAAATATATGTCTTGGTGGAAACGTTTAAACTTTTTATTTAAAAGGAGTAATTAATGTTTGACAAATGGGTTTTAAGAGATAATGATGGTGCAGTTTTTATAGCTAAGAGAGATGATAGGAATGGGGAAGTTGTTGTCGGAGGACATCGCAGATTTAGAACTATTATGGAAATAGCTATTGAATCTGGTTTAGGAGTTGACAGTCCAGAAAATACTCATTCACAACGGGGACGAATTAGATTAGTCATTCCTAATGTTAGAATTGAACAATGGAATATTGCTACAAGAGTCTGGCAAGAAGATTGGATGGCTGAACGTAAACAGAGACATGGGAGGTTGATATGAAAAAATACTTATTACTGTTATTACTAACTGGGTGTTTATATGTATCTCCATCTAAAGATAAAAAAGTTAGGATGGATGCAATGCTTTTTCATATAGATTCCATTGCTAATGTTATTGATACAGTTTATATTGTAAGGAGTGAATGATGGATTTAAATTATGAAAAAATGTGGAGAACTTTGAAAGCTGAATCTGGTCATCATGATATCAGAAGATTTTCAGGCGAGCAAACTTGTGTTAAAACATTGATGTTACATATGGAAAAACGAGCTAAAGAAGAATTTGAAAGACTTGGTTATGTTAGTGAATAAATGTGTAGCTACTTTAAAGGGGATATATGATGACAATAATTAATAGATGGAAAGTTACTGATATACATGAACATATATTTGTTTTATTTGGTATACGATATTACGATGATTGGAAAAAAGGTATTGAAGAATTTTCAATTGTAATATTTAATTTTGAATTTATATGGAGGCGGTGATGTTGAATAACCTATTATGGAAGCTTTTTACTTATTATTGTTTACGTAAAATGTATTGGAAAAAATTCAAGCAATGGGTATGTTGTAATACTTTAGGACATAATTATATTTGGATTAATCCATTTTATAAACAATGTTCTAGATGTAATAAATATTATAAAAAAGGAAAAGCATGATTAGAAATTTATTATTTTCAATTTGGGGTATTTTAATTAGCTTATGTATATATGCTACTATACCACCTAAAACAGTTGTTAAGTATATACATAGCAACTGTATATCTATTCAGGATACCATTGATTTTTATCCCAGGGTTATGTACAAGGTGGATTCTTTAAACAATGTATGTTACATGAAAGTGAGTTGTCCAGATGATTAAAAAATTTAAAAAAGCAATATGTTATTTAATGCATTGGAAGCATGATTATTATCCGTGTACTTCTATTAGGACGTATACATCACCATCTGGCAAGTTAAAAGAGGTTTTTCGTATTTATAAATTTGTATGTAAACGTTGTGATAATATTAAAGAAATTGATATTGAAAATATAACTAAGGAATGTAAAGATGATTAAAAAAAGAATGGGTAAGTTTATATTTAGATTTACAAGAATGAACTTTGGTTCATTACCTTTTACTAATGATGAGGTAGATGTATTATGTAGAACTATACAAACATGGGTGTATAGATATGCTAAAATTATTTAATTGATAAAGGGGTTTAGATGAGTAGATTGTTAATTGTAGTGAAAACTCAAGTGATTATAAAAGAGATAAATGGTACATTTGAAGGTGAAGTAATTACACATAGCTATACAAAATGGAATGAAGTTGAAGCACCAGAATATTTATCGGATAATAAGAAAAACGTTCAGATAAGAATAAAGGTTAAGCAAACCGTTAGCGAAATGGGTACAAAGTTAATTAAAAGTGCTAATAGTATGTAGAAACGTGTTATTCTGTTTTAAATTAGACGATAGTGTGGTATATTATATAATAATATGCCGAAAAAATACGTACCATCACAGAGACATTTAAAAAAAGCTTGGAAATTAAAGCAGAATAAGCATACTGTTAAACAAATCTGTTCAGAACTGAAGATTGGCTTTGGTCAGTACGAACACAATCGACACGTGTTCAATTCGTACTACGCTCAACAAAAATTGGCTGATAAGAATGATTGTTCTAATCATCGTCCGGGTAAAGGCATAAAATCCCGTGCACAGTCTAAATTCAGTGGACCAAATTACAAGGATGGAGAACAGAAGTTAACTCCACAGGATATCGATACAGATGTATTAAAATCCTATGTTATATGTGGATTCAGTAGAGATCGCATTGCTGAGTTGTTAGGTATCAGCAGACGTAAACTGTTGATGATACAAAAAGAATCTAAATCCATATCAGATATATTAACCAAGTCTGTTGAAGAGACAGCTTCGGATGTTCTCAGGAATGGTTTATTGACATTATGTAAAACGCATTCAGTCAAAGATAATCATTTCGCTTCATATCAGGGAATGACTTACAAAACTCCATTTGACCGAGTACATAGACCAAATCTCGGTGCTATCAAATATCTAATGAGTAATACAATCGGTTGGCAGTCTGAGAATAAACCCAAGACAGAAAATAATAAAGGTGCTATATTAAGAATGATGGATGAAATTGCAAACAGCGAAGATGGTGTTAATTCAGTTGAAGAGGAGGAGATAAATGAAACTGACAATTAAGTCAACTAAACCTTTTCATTTATTAAATAATGAAGAGAAGATGTTATTTGCTGCACGACTTATACAGAACGGTTGTTCAAACATTGGTAAAGGTGGTTGTTCTAAATGTCCATTGCTTGATGGTTTATGTATTGTAAGTCACCACTTTAGTACACCTGAACAATGGAACATGTAATGAAAATATGGACACAAAAAGAAGTCATAGTTAAAGGTCAATCATATACTGATGGTAATACACTCAAATGGGTAACACTTGAAGATGCTAATAAATTACAAAGAGAGAGTGCTGAATTAATCAAGCTATTAAATATTCGGTTCAATTGTGATGTATCTAAAGAAGGGATAATTCAATAATGAAAACTATACTGCTGATTCTGTTCATTTGTTCTCTTTCCAGTGGGTACTGTAAATTTACACCTGCCGAGATGATACTGACAGCTGATTATATATTCATTGGAGTATTGGCCACAGTATTGACATTTCAGTTAACACACAACCATGGTATAGAAAGAAGAAATATGTTATTCATTTCAGTATTGGTTGGATTGACCACAGGCACAGTTGTATTTAACTTTTGAATAAGGATTGAATGTATGCTTAGAAGAAAATTTTTAAAGCTTATACCGATAGCATGTACAGTGCCTTTTATTCCATTTAAGAAAAAAGATTCAGACGAGATTGTTATAACCGATAAAGATGATATTATACACGAACATTATTTAAAGGAAGGTGTATTGGAAAGACATTCAACTGAATCTGATAACGATTTTCGAAAAAGAATATTGACTACGTTAGCATCAAATAGTATATAATGCCTAAAGAGAAAGTAGACTTATTCCGCAAGCAGAAGTTTTCATACCTGAATTCTGACAAACGTATTAATGTTTGGGAAGGTTCTGTCAGAGCTGGAAAAACAGTAGCATCGATATGGAGATGGATAAAGTATATCGGTTCAGCTCCTCCTGGTGATTTGGTTATGACAGGTAAAACAAATGGAGCATTGTATAGAAACATAGTCAGACCAATGTATGAATTGCTTGGTGATGATATGAAGTATACTCATAAGAACGATTCAAGAGTGGTTGAGTTATGGGATAGAGAAATATTCTGCTTTGGTGCAAACGATGAATCATCTGAAGGTAAAATCAGAGGTATGACAGTTGCTGGAGGATACGGAGATGAATTAACATTGTGGCCAGAATCATACTTCAATATGCATCTATCTAGAATGAGTGTTAAAGGGGCAAAGTTCTTTGGTAGTACAAATCCTGATAACCCTAACCATTGGTTAAAGAAGAATATACTCAATCGTAAAGTAGACTTGAATGCTAATTCTTTCCATTTCGATATCCGAGATAATATATTTCTTCCTCCAGAGTTCATCGAAGCGTTAATGAAAGAGTATACTGGATTATGGTACAGGCGATTTATTAAAGGTGAATGGTGTGTTGCTGAAGGAGCAATATATGACTTCTTTGATGAAGTAATGCATTGTGGTTTTAAAATGCCTAAAGCAAGAACACATATGATTAGTATTGATTATGGTACAGGTAATCCAACTTCATTTGGTTTGTATGGATTGAACCCGTTGACTAGACCAAAAATCTGGCGAGAACGTGGGTACTATTGGGATAGTAAAAAAGAAGGAAGGCAAAAAACAGATAGTGAATATTCAGCTGATTTAAAAAAGTTTTTAAATTATGATGGTACAGCTTCAGGTGAACAAATTGTTCCTCTTAAAATTTACGTTGACCCAAGTGCTGCTTCATTTAAACTTCAGTTGAAGAAAGATGGTTTTCATGGAATAAGAGATGCAAACAATGATGTATTGGATGGGATAAGAACTCAAGCAAGAATGATGCAGAATGGTGATTACATGGTATTACGGCATAAATCCAATCAACCATGTATTGATGAATACTATGGATATGTATGGGATGAAAATGCAGCCAAGCGTGGAGAAGACAAACCACTCAAGACAAATGATCATACCAAGGATGATGAAAGATATATTATTCATTCAGAATTCGGTGAAGATAGATTAGATTATTCATTATTAACGAGGATGTGATATGAACCAAAATTTAAAGCATATACTTGAATCTTTAAAGGGTAGTGATTTAACTGAGAAAATTATCAATGGTGAGTGGAAATATAATGGTACTGATATTTTACAAGATATAAAAGATGCAAAACGTATGATTAAATCTAAATCTAAATCTCAACTAATACCGGGAAGGTGTAAACTATGACTGTAGATAAAGTATTCTTAGAAAAACATATGCAAGCATTATCTGAAAAAGAATATACACAAGTAGAAAATGATTTCAATGAAAGTGCTCAGTGTGACTTTTCACCTACATGTTGTTGTTGGGTATGTGTAAATAAAAAGGAGTAGACTATGATAGTATTTTATGTTATATGTGGGGTTCTGGGAACTGGAACAACTGTATACTTTATCAGTAGGATGTGTAAGGTAGTTGAGAAAATGTTCAAGAAGATAGATATACATAGTACTGGAGAGGATAAGTAATGACCAATGATGAAAACAGTAAATGCACAGGATGTAATTTAAGTAGCGATTGTATAAAGTCATTGGAATGTGAAAAGTTTATAGATAAATGCCCAGGATGTGGTCATACTGATAATATATGGTTTAACAAAACATACAATGCAAGAAAATGTGGTGATTGTTTTGAGGAATGGTAAATAATGGAAGATTTTATTAGGATAGTTCGTTTCTCAGAAACGAAAGATGGAACGTTTGGAGTAATGGAATATAATGGAGTTCCGTTCAGTTATACATTAGAACCTAACGACCGTGGAAACGGTAGAAACTCATGTATTCCACCTGGACGATATCACTGTATACGACATCATGGAACAAAATTTAAAAATGCATGGGCAATTACTAATGTACCCAATCGTTCAGCTATTTTATTTCATGTGGGTAATATTGAAGATGATTCACTTGGGTGTATACTGATGGGTTCAACGTTGGCTTCAGTGAAAAGTAAATTAGGTGTTATTCATTCAAGTAATACATTCAACAAGTTTATGAATATATCAGACAGAGCTTCACAATTGAATTTAACTATAAGTGAGTGTTTTTAATGATTAAAGCATTACAGAAAGTAAAAGTAATAAATGATAGGTCGTATGCATATGGTGAAACTGGAACTGTTATGTATATAGCTGATGGTGATTATGGTGTATTGGTAGATATGAACAATAAATCATTTGGGAAACCTTACAGATTTAATATTGGTGAACTAAAAGGAGTATAACGTTATGGTAAAGAAACCAGCTGCATTGAAATATAATCGAAGTGACTCAGCAGCAGCAAGAACAAGAAAAATGTTACATAGTGATGGATGGAGCAATGTATATACAGGTCAAGGAGTTCAAGGACTTGATAAACAACTGGGTACATCCTTTGGTAATGTACGAAGATTCTATGAACAGGAACTTACTGATTTATATCGTGGAGATGGTTTTGCTAAACGTATAATCAATTTACCAACTGGAGAAATGTTCAGGGAAGGTTATAAAATCATTGGTGATGAGGATGGTGAGATTATAAAAAGTATTCAACACAACAGATATAATAAAGAATTACTCATGGCACTTCGTTGGAGCAAATTATATGGTGGTGGTTTAATTGTAATGGTTATCAATGATGGTGGAAAGTTAGATATGCCATTAAATGAAAATAATATCAGGAGTATAGACCAATTAAGAGTATATGATAGATACAGAGTAACATGGACAACTTCTGATTTGTATACAGATGCAGAGAATCCAAAGTTTGGTGAGCTTGAATATTATAACATATCACCGATTGCTAAAGGCATGTCAATTTCTCCTTTCAGAGTACATGAGACAAGATGTCTTGTATTTGATGGTGAAGAGGTTGATGATAAAACAAGACAAGAGAATAATGGTTGGGGTGATAGTAGATTTCAATCTGTATACAGGCAACTTGCAGATTTTACCGGAGCAATGCATGCATCCAAAGAAGTGATTGACGACTTCATTCAAATTATACTCAAGATAGATAACCTTCAGGACTTGATTGCAAGCGGTCAAGAGGACTTAGTTAAGACAAGATTAAACATAATGGATTTAGGTCGTTCTGTTATGAATACAATAATGTTGGATACAAAAGAAGACTATTCAAAAGAAGCTTCATCTGTTGCTGGATTACCTGATTTATTAATGAAGCATGCAGAAGCATTATCTGGAGTGACTGATATTCCAATCACATTACTATTGGGTACATCTCCAAAAGGATTTAATTCCAAGGATGATGGTAGCTTACGAAAATTCTATGATTGCATAGCACAACAGCAAGAAGATGAATTAAGACCCAATCTTGAACGACTTGTATATTTACTCATGCTATCTAAAGAAGGTCCAACTAAGGGAAAGGTATATGATGATTGGGCACTTGAATTTAATAAACTATGGCAGCCGACAGAAGCTGAAATTGTATCCATGAGAAAAGACCAGATGGAAATTGATAAAGGATACATAGAAGCACAAGTACTGATACCTGAAGAAGTAGCTATATCAAGATTTGGTGGAGATGCTTATTCAATTGAAACAAGTATCGATGTTGATTCAAGACCTGAACCAGAAGTTATACCTGATAATAAAAACAAGGTTGAATAATAATGCCATTAATAGATATCATTGCACAGTTAAAATATAGGCGTGAGCAATTACGTGTTATTAAGAAATTACCCAATAAAGGTAAGAAACAACCTGTATGGAGACATCCAATAAATGTTGAACGGCAATACAATCGATTCTTACAACAATATATAACTGAATTAAAAGTCATTGTTGATAATACAATAGTTCAACATATACCAAGTCTTCTTGAACAACGAAATGCATTATCTCCCACACGTGTGGATGATTGGGCGGATGATGCTGAAAGATTAATTGCTCAATCAAAAGTTGGTTTTGATTCTACTCAAGCAAACATACCTGATGGTATATCTAGATTTGCAGGTAAGACTAATGTCTGGAATGATGTTGAATGGCAAAAGCAACTGAAAGCTGCCTTAGGTGTAAATGTTTTCCAGCGTGAACCTTGGTTGAATGAGACACTGAATTCTTTTTCAAAAGAAAATATAACATTAATAAAATCAATGTCTGATGATTATCTAAGTAAGGTAGATGGTTCAGTTCAACGAGGAGTCAGACAAGGTCAGTCGTTAAACAATATCAGAAAAGATATTCAAACGAATACTGCAACAACTAGAAAAAGAGCAAAACTAATTGCAAGAGACCAAGTGTCTAAACTGAATGGGCAGTTAACTGAATTAAGACAAACGAATATAGGTATCAAGAAATACATATGGATAGATTCTGATGATACAAGAGTTAGACAAACACACAAGTCAAATGATGGACAAACATTCAGCTGGGTAAAACCTCCAACATTAACTGGACATCCTGGACAAGATGTTCAATGTCGTTGCTGGGCAGAACCTATATTTGATGATATCGTAGCTGAACTTAAAGACGAGGAGATTATACCAAAACCATTAAGCCATGGAACAGTTACCAAACAATATAAAACCAAAGCATCCGCTCAGTCACAGAAATCTAGAATTGGTAATAAACTTTCAACTATCAACTATAATTCTCAAACAGGTAAATGGGATTTGACAATTCCTAATATAGGTAAGACTCCAGTTGTTACACCAATCACTCCAACACCTTCACCAATAACAATTGCACCAAAACCTATTATTGCACCTCCAGTGGATACTCAATCATATGTAATTAAATCCTATAAAACTAAAGCCTCAGCACAATCTCAGAAGTCAAGGAAATTTAAAACTTCAACATTACAATTTAATTCTATTTCAGGTAAGTGGGAATTGAAAATTCCTACAGGTACTACAGTTGCACCACCACCAATACCAAAACCACCTAAATCAGTTATACCTAAATCAAAACCAAAACCAATACAGGTATCACGAGCTCCGTCTGCTGAGTCAAATACATTTAAGGTATTTGATAAAAAAGGAAGACCGAAATTAGAAATCAATGGTAAGAAAAGAAGTCTAATTGCTGTTAAAGAAGATATTTTAAAATCTGGTAAATTACCCGTAAGTGTTGAAAAGAACATTCGTATAACTGAAAATAAAATCAGATTTAAAAATTATGAGAATGGTGGATTTGCAGAGCCAGATATTGGTATAATACACAATATAGATACACAAAAGAAAGCCCATTCAGTAATGATAGGTGGATGGCAAGAAGATATGGTTATAACACACAACCACCCAACTGGTTTTTCTTTTAGTGGTGCAGATTTATATAATTCACATGTACGTGGTAGGCTACAAATACGTGTAACAAGTGAAAAAAAATTATATACAATGACAAGAAAGTCTGGTTCTGGTACAGATTGGATAACTAAAACGGATGCAAAAAAATATTACAAAGGGAAACCTGAAAGATTTTTAAAAGACTACAAGAAAGATATTCAACTGAATTTTAATCGTGCAAACTCTGCTTCTATTTTAGAAGCACAGGAGCAAAATATAAGTGCATTTTCACGCTTAGGTAGGGAAATATCTACTAAGCACAGTATTAAAGCAGTTGAAGAAGTATCCAAGAAATATGCTGATAGGCATGGTTGGAAATATACAATAGAGGATTTATAATGGCTAAAGAGATTTTACCAGAAGATGACAGAATATATGAGAATATACCTGTATCACCAGTATGTACATCATGTTCTCGTTTTGAAGATGTTTTGACTAAAACATGTCAAGCTTTTCCCAGTGGGATTCCGGACCCAATATGGTCTGGCAGAATTAAACATAAAGTTTCATATCGTGGTGACTTAGGTATATTATATAAAAAGATAACAACTGAAGAATTGAATATTATTTTAAATGAAACGAAGCTACTAACATGACAGATACATTAAAATCAAAACTAGGTCTGATTGGTGAAGAGATTATTCGAGTAGCTAATGAAAATTTTACAGGTGAGTTAAATATCTCTTTACATATGAAAAATGGTGGAATAGGTCAGATTTCTGTGCTTATAAAAAAGAATTTACTCGATAAGTGCTCAAATAGACACAAAAACAAGGACTAGTAAAATAAGTGTGTTTTTTTTGCTTAAAAAAAGGTATATTTAATATAACAGATTTGTCGATAAACTAATTAGCTGTTTAAGACCCTGTTTCATATGAGATTCTAATCATGTTTCTAATATGAATCAGGGTCTTTTTTCGTTTTATAGGAGACACATACATGCCAATGCCGAATAGATACATAGACCCAGTTAATAATCTTTATGAATTATTAAGTACTGCAGGTGATGGAACAGGAACAGTGAATGCTATTGGTGATTACTCAACACCTGATGATTTTTACATTCAACCCCCTGTAGGCAAACTTTACGAAATAAATAGAATGATTGTTCATATACAATCTGCTTCAAATTTGAAACAACTAGGTTATGGAAGCTTATCTGCATTGACTGTTGGTATATCGGTAATAGTTGGGCATGGCTTTACTGGCGTGCTTGAAAAAATGCTCAATTCACATGCTATTAAATCTAATGATAACTGGGCGGGACAATGCTTTGATACAGAAGCAATGGATTATGGTACAGGTGTTCCAAAAGCAATAGCAGTTCGTTGGACATTTTCAAAATCCGGTTCACCAATTTGGTTGAATGGAAATAATGCTAATAAATTAATTGCTCGTTTGTCGGATGATATGACAGGATTAACTGAACATCATTTTCATGTGCAAGGCATAATACATAACATATAGGATACATACATGGGTTTAAACTACAGATATGATAAAGGTTCAATTAAAAGAACATACATAGACGCTGATGGTTTTTTAAATGCTGATGCAATTGTTACAAGGACTGGGGTATTTACATATAGAAATAATGATGGGACATTACGAAAAGAACTCAGACATCCTGACGATATATTAAAACAAGACAGTTTGAAAACAATGGAAATGCTACCCATTACATTATTACACCCACCAGAAAAGAAAGTTGATGCGGACAATGTATCTAGACTTCAAAAAGGATTCACTGGAAGTAATATTGTAGTTGATGGAAAATTCATTAGAAATAAATTGAAGGTTTGTGACCAAGTTGCAATTGATAGTGTTATGAACGGAACTCAAGAATTATCTTTAGGTTACTTAGTAGCTTTGATTGAAGAAGCTGGGGAATATGAGGGTGAACGATATGATTTCAGACAGACTGAAGTTACATACAATCATCTTGCAATTGTCCCTAGTGCCAGAGCAGGTTCTGAAGCTAAGATTACATTAGATGCAGATGATGCTATACAGGAAATAAAAACAGATGATACTATTATCAAACCAACGAAAATTAAAACAGATTATAAACAAAATCATTCACAAATAAACAAGGAGACAAGGATGAAAAAAATAACACTTGACGGGATTGAATATGAAGCATCTCCTGAGGTTATTAATGCATTAAATGCAAAAACCACCAAACTTGATTCAACAGTTACTGAGTTAAGTATGGCAAAAGAAGAAACAGTAAAAATTCAGGCAAAACTTGATGAAGCTAATGATAAATTGGAAATAGCTAAGAAAGCAAATAATGATGAAGCAGTTCAGATAGCTGTCCAAACTCGTCTTGCTTTAGTTTCTGAAGCTTCTCCACATTTAGATGCAGAAGCAGTTAAGACTGTAAATGATATGACTGATAAAGATATCAAGCTTGCAGTTATTAAGTCACACTTTCCTGAAGCTAAGCTTGATGGAAAAGATGATGTATACATTGGTGCTAGATATGATGGTGCGATTGAAATGAAAACTGAAAAGGAAACTAATACAGATGAAAATATTACTTCCCAGCGTAAAGCTTTAAATTTAGGTGACGGTTCTAATAAAGATGCTAAGACTGAACCAGACCAGGAAAAATCAAGAAATGATATGAATGACAGTCTAGTCAATGCATGGAAAAACAAAACTGAGAAGGCTTAAACAAAACAACTCAAAAGGAGAATAACAAATGAGTCAATTATCATATAACATAGAACAGAAAGAAGCCTTCGCTGGAATGAAAGGCGATTCAAGGTTTGATACAGTAGAAAGTTTTCTAGCGGAAACTATTATACCATTTGGATATGGTGTCATGTCTGGTGTTGAAGATGCAGTTAATCAAGTTAGATTACCGAGTGCAATTAAATCAGTACTAACTACAAATATTGCTCTTGAGGCTTCAAACTCAAC
>RCNB010001590.1_pt1 | contig 14214 bp, 12 predicted proteins | sample 2041321 | NCBI WGS metagenome assembly RCNB01 (sample SAMN09708232, study PRJNA481090) | Marine sediment metagenome, whole genome shotgun sequencing project. | reverse complement strand
ATCGCAAGCAGACTAATCATTGGTCTGCTCCCGCTATTTAACATCTATTTTTTTCAATTTATCAGCACTCCTTCCCCAGATATGGCTATTTACATTATAGAATTTGTTATTTTCTATAAATTTATAAAGCACTATAAATCAACCACTAAAGATGCTTTTTTAATAATTAGTCTGCTTGCGATTTTTGCCACCTTAATAAAATTAACTGCAATTACAATTTGCCTTTTTCCATTAATACTTTTTATTAAAAACTTTACTGAATTCAAAAAACAAGCTATAGTGCTTTATATAATTGGATTCATAACATTAGTATTATTTATTAGTAAAAATACAATCGTTTCTGGTAATCCATTCTATCCCTTACAAAGTCCTAGCTTATTAAATCTAGATTGGAGCTTACCGAAATCTATTGAAATGTTTTATCTAAATGAAACAAAGTATACTGGTTACTTTACAACAGCTCAGGAATATCAAGACTCATCTGTAATTTCCCTTCTTAAGAAATGGATATCACCACCTAAATTACATGGATTATTTAACAAGCTTATGTTGTTTATTTTAATAATCACACCATTTGTGCTGAGAAATAAGAAATTTGACAAAGCTTTTGGTATAGTATATATAATAACAATCCTAAGCATGTTGTTTTTATTTTATACTTCGCCACAATATCGTTTTTACTTTGCCTTTTTTGCATTTCTTTTTTTAATGGTTTCATCTTTATTATTGAATAGAAAGAACATTATTTTTATAAGTATAGTCCTAAGCTTGGGCATAACATCAATCCCAATATTCTACCCAATAAAACTGTCTCAATTAACCAATAATAAATTTCATTTAGACTTAAATCATTTCTCTACAAAATATATGATTGAACCTTATAACAACAGCAGATATAGTAATGAGTCCGAACAATTAAAGCTAGGCAACACAACTTTAAATATTCCTACCAAAATTGATTTCTTCTGGGGCTCTGGAGATGTTGATTTACCTGCTCTAAATAAAGAACAATTAGAATATTTTAAAACCTATTACTCCATTATCCCTCAACAACGCACCTCATTTCTAAAGGATGGATTTTATTCAAAAATATTAGATGATGAATAAATCTGAACTCAAAGATTTTCTAGATAGTAAAGTTGTACAGTACAATAACTCAAAATTCATTGAGAGTGATCCTATTCAAATTCCTCATGAATTTTCTAAAAAAGAAGATATTGAGATTGCAGGCTTCTTAACAGCAACTATAGCTTGGGGAAATAGAAAAAGTATTATCAACAATGCAAAAAAAATGATGCTAATGCTAGATAACTCACCTCATGATTTTGTTATAAATCATACTGAGACGGACCTAGCACATCTCGAGTCCTTTGTCCATCGTACGTTCAATGGAAATGACTTTATTCAGTTTATCAAAAGTTTAAAACATATTTACCAAACGCAAAATGGCTTAGAATCAATTTTTTTTAAACATTCTCAAAAAGATTCAATTCAAATAGCAATACATGAGTTTAAAAAGATATTTTTTGAAATTGAACATTTGTCAAGAACTGAAAAGCATATTAGTGACCCTTTGAAAAATTCGGCAGCAAAACGCCTTAATATGTTTTTACGTTGGATGATTCGTAAAGATAATGCAGGTGTAGACTTCGGGATTTGGCAAAGCCTTTCTCCCGCGCAGTTATCATGCCCTCTTGATGTACATTCTGGAAATGTTGCCAGGAAATTAGGTTTATTAGAACGTAAACAAAATGATGCTAAAGCACTTTTAGAACTTGATACTGCTTTACGGAAATTAGACCCAATAGACCCTGTGAAGTATGATTTTGCGTTATTTGGGTTAGGTGTTTTTGAGAAGTTCTAGCAATTTGTCAAAAATTGCTATTCGCAACCAGCTAGCTAGTACTAAACATCAAAAAGAAGAGGCTGTCTAAAAAGTGTTAAAAAAACTATTTGTCACCTTGAGCGCAGTCGAAAGGTTTGTTGATTTTTAAAAACTTAACAAGTTCTCGACTGCGCTCGAACAGACAATAATTTACTTTTTAGAGAGCTTCTTTCATTTAAATCTTGATTATCCTTTTAGCCAAGCCTTGCGCAATGCTATTTGTGCATCGGTAGCATTGGGGTTATTCTGTAAACTCTGACTAGTTGTATAAGATTGAGTTAAAGTTGCCTTGATAACAATCTCTTCTCCGTTTCTATTTAATACAACTTCAATCTCATTTCCAGGTCGCCATCGAAACATTTGACCCATAATTTGACGGGAATTATTCAACATAACTTCAGTACCATTTACAGATTTTATAATATCGTTAGGCAATACACCTTGCTCATTCCAAAAGCTGTTTTTTGAAACGTTGCTTTTAAAGAAAAAATAACCCTCTTCCCTATTTGCTCCAAAAATCATAGTTCCTGAACTCATTGCATAATTAGTCTCTACTTTACTTTCAGCTAATTCTAAACCAACTTTTTCAAAAAAGTCATTATAATTAATTGGTGTTGTCCCAATAACATGATTATCAAAGAAGCTTCTTAAAGAAGGATAGGTCATAGCAACTATTTCATCAATAATTTTGTCGTCTTCAAAAGGTTTGTTCTTACCATATTTTAATGATAACTCCTTCATTAAAGACAGTATTCCTCTATTTCCATCGCTCCCTTCTCTAATCAAAATATCTATGCACATGCCTATTAAGGATCCTTTTTGGTAAACGTTTAAATAGTTTGATGCATAAGGCTGTTCAAGAACATTTTCACTCATAACAGTGAAACTCATAGTATCATCCATTCCTGAAGCTCGTCTAATTTGATTTGTAATACTTTTGTAAAACTCATCTTCTAAGACTAAGTCTTGATTTATTTGAAAAAGTATGGAGAAATATTCTGTCACACCTTCATACATCCATAGATGTTTAGAAAATGTAGATTGATTGTAATCAAAATAATGCACATCTTCAGAGTGCACAGTCAAAGGTGTTAGGATATGGAAAAACTCATGTGAAACTATATCCAACATTGATTTTGCTAGTCTCTGAGCGGGTGATCGTTCAGGCATTACAACAACTGTAGACGTATGATGTTCAAGAGCACCAAATCCTTTTGGAGAATCTTCTTTCATTTCAGACAAATACACATAAATATCATAGCGTGATGTGCTGTTAATATCGCCCAAATAAGTTTTTTGAGCCTGCATCATCTTATAAAACGTATCCTTTAAAGACTTTGCTGAGTGTGTTTTATTTGGAGAATAAACACTTAATACTATTTTAATATCTCCTACCTGAAATTCTTCTACATCAAGTTTTCCATACATCATTGGGTTATCAGTAATATCGAAATATCTTGGCGCAAAATAACTTGTAGTTATACTTTTTCCATCTTCGCTCGTTTCTTCTTTAATGTTTTGCAATGCAGATGTCCTGACAAATTCTATTGGAGCCGTAACATCCAAAGTGTATTGATTGTTTTTTAGTGAATCAAAATATCCAATAAATCCGTGTAAATTAAGTACATAATTATCCGGTTCAATATTTGTCCCTGCTGGAGAAAATGGGACATCAAAACCAATGCCTCCTCTTACTTCCATATCATAAGTGTCATTGACCCAATAACTGATTTTATCTAATTCCTTACCATTGTCAATAATCCACGTATTAGTATCTTCTTTTGTCACCTGCAACTCATTGCCACTGTAATCAATAGCTTTAAAATCATCTATATATTTTCCAAAATCACCAACGGCATAAGTACCTTGAACAATTCTAGGCAACCTAAAGGTTACTGTTTCTTTTACAAACCGACCTGGGTTAATGGTGACAGGTACTTTGTCATTTTTAACTTTAGTCAAATTAATTGTTGTTGTAATTGGAATAATAGGAGCTAGATTGTTAGTTGTAGTTTTTGTTGAGCTGCAACTGGCTAGAAGCACGCCAATAAACAATGCAGTTAGTTTGTGTGTTTGCATTTTGCTATAATTAGTTTTTCTTTTGACGCACAAAATTATCATTTGTTACCATCAAAACCGCTAAGGTTTTGTTAAAACAATGAATTCACTAAATTTGATGCATGTCAATCCCTTTAGTTAGTATTCTCGTCCCATTTAAGAACACTGCAATGTTTTTACCAGAATGCATTTCTTCCATTATTTCCCAAACCTATAGTAATTGGGAGCTAATTATTGTGGATGATGGTTCTACTGATAAAAGCTTCTCTGTTGTTGACAATTATGCGCGTTCTGATTCTAGAATTAAATTGTCTAAAAATCCAAATAAAGGTATTATTGAAGCTTTACGTTTTGCATTGCTACAAAGTTCTGGACAATTAATTACAAGAATGGATAGTGACGACATCATGTCTGTAAATAAGTTAGAAGTAATGACGAGCAATCTTCTAAAGCACGGCAAAAGACACGTTGCCATTGGTCAAGTTGAATATTTTTCAGATTCAAAGCTTGGGGATGGCTATTTAAAATATGAAAAGTGGCTTAATGGCTTGACTAAAAAAGGTTCAAACTTTTCTGAAATTTATAAAGAATGTGTCATTCCATCGCCTTGTTGGATGGTTTACAAAGAAGATTTATTAGCTTGCGATGCCTTTAATCCTAGTGATTATCCGGAAGACTATGATTTAGCATTCAGATTTTATAAAAACGGATTAAAATGTACTCCTTGCGATAAAAAGCTCCATTATTGGAGAGATTACCAAATAAGAACTTCACGAACTCATGAGCATTACGCAGAGAATCATTTTATAGATTTAAAATTACGTTACTTTTTAGAACTTCATTATACAAAAGACAAACTTTTAGTTATTTGGGGTGCAGGTAATAAAGGTAAAACTATTGCCAAAGCATTGATAGAAAGAGGATTTGATTTTCATTGGATTTGTAATAACCCCAATAAAATTGGACGTGATATTTATGGTCAAATATTAAAACCCTTTCAGTTTTTAGAAGGAATTAAAAACCCACAGAGTATAATAACTGTGGCCAATAGTGATTCCCAAGAATATATAAAAACCTATCTCAAAAAGCAAAAAATGACATCTATGGTAGATTACTTTTTCTTTTGCTAGTATCTAAATCAAAAAATTATGCTAAAAAACAGATGGGTTTAACAACAAAACATCTTTTTTGCGTTAAGTTTGTGTAACGCCAAAGTATAACCAAATATGGCTTAGGAAAAAATTTTAGAATGCAGTTTAAACACCCAGAACTTCTTTACGCTTTACTTCTCCTGCTTATTCCTATTATTATTCATTTGTTTCAATTACGCCGTTTTAAGAAAGTATTGTTTACGAACGTACAATTATTAAAAAACGTCACCATTCAAACTCGTAAAAGTTCAAAAATAAAAAAATGGCTGACCTTAATAACACGGCTGCTACTATTAGCAGCAATAATTTTGGCCTTTGCCCAACCCTTCTCTTATAAAGCCCATACCTTAAATCTAAAATCAGAAACTGTTATTTATCTAGATAATTCTTTCAGCATGCAAGCCAAAGGAGATAAAGGCGAACTTTTGAAACGTAGTATCCAAGATTTAATTGAAGTGATTGATGACAACGACCAAATCACCGTTTTTACAAATGATATTACATTTAGAAATATTAATCAAAAAACCGTTAGGGACGAATTATTAGGTATAGATTACACCTCAAACCAATTAGACTATAATGCCGCAATACTCAAAGGAAAAAACTTATTAAGTAAAGACCCTTCCTCGGTAAAAAATTTAATCTTACTATCAGATTTTCAACAAAAAAAGAATATTATAGCAATTAATCCAGATGAAACTGTAAATATACATCTGGTAAAATTAGAAGCACAAAACCCAAGTAATATAGGGATTGACAGTGTATATATTGCTAAAGTAACTCCTGCTAATATTGAGATTACTGTAGCCATTAATAACCAAGGACAAGATTTAGACAACTTAGCTGTGTCGTTATTTAACAACAATAATCTAATTGCCAAATCCACTATTAGTGATGGTTTATCCAAGGCTCTATTTACCATACCCAACAATACATCAATTAATGGAAAAATAACAATTGAGGATGCTAGCCTCCAATTTGATAATACGTTATTTTTTAACATTAACGAAAGGGAAAAGATTAATGTGCTCTCTATTAATTCTGTTGACGATAGTTTCTTAAAACGTGTATATTCAGAAGATGAGTTTGAATATACTTCGACACCATACAATCAATTAAATTATAATCTTATTGAAAATCAAAATTTGATTATTCTTAATGAATTAGATAATATTTCTACGTCCTTAGCAAACAGCCTTATAGCGTTTTCAGACAGTGGCGGATATATATTAACTATTCCATCAAATAACATTTCATTAAAATCTTATAATCAACTATTTAACGATGTTTTAGATGTTTACAAATCGTTGAGTTTAATTGAAAAAAAAGTAACAACAATTAATTATTCGCATTCCATTTTTAGCGATGTTTTTGATAAAAAAATCACCAATTTTCAATACCCAAAGGTCAACAGTTTTTACCCTTTGCAAAATAGAAATGAGTCCATTCTAAAATTTGAAGATGGCAAATCATTTTTGATACAACAAGGCAACATATTTGCTTTTGCATCTGCGTTGAATTCTAAAAATTCTAATTTCACGAATTCGCCTTTAATTGTACCGACGCTTTACAACATTGGGCGTCAAAGTCTTCAATTACCAAAAATATACTATGTTCTAAGGAAAGAAAATAGTTTTGATATAAACACCACATTAAGTCAAGATGATATTTTAAAGCTGAAATCAAATCAAATAGAGGTCATACCACAGCAGCGGACATATAATAACAGAATAGCCATTACCACAAACGAAATGCCTTCAATAGCTGGTGTATATGACATAATTAATAATACTGAAACCCTAAAACAGGTTAGTTATAACTACGACAGAACTGAGAGTGATATAAATTATTTAGACCTGTCGACTATAAAAAATGCTGAAGTTAGCAATTCGATTCCACAAGTTTTAAATTCAATAAAAAGTAGCACAAATGTTAATGAGCTATGGAAATGGTTTACTATTTTTGCGCTATTATTATTGGTTATAGAAATGCTCATCTTAAAATACTTTAAATGAATGTACTTATAAAGTCTGCTACTATAATAGATTCAAAAAGCGATTTTCATAACAAAACGCAAGATATTTTAATTGAAAAAGGAGTTATAACCAATATTTCCAGCCGTATAAAAAACCCTAAAGATTACAAAGAAATTAAGCTCGAAAACCTACATGTCTCACAAGGATGGTTTGACAGTAGTGTTTGCTTTGGCGAACCCGGTTATGAAGAACGCGAAACTATAAGTAATGGGTTAAAAACAGCTGCAAAATCAGGATTCACGGTGGTTGCAGTTAACGCAAACACAAATCCTATACTCGATACAAACTCAGATATTACTTTTCTAAAATCTAAGGCATCTGGTAATGCTGTCGAGTTATTACCCATTGGCGCATTAACCAAAAATAGTGAGGGTAAAGATTTGGCAGAGCTTTATGATATGAAAAATGCCGGAGCAGTGGCATACGGAGACTATAAAACCCCTATTAGCAACCCTAACTTGATGAAAATTGCGCTGCAATATGCTAGTAATTTTAACGGTTTGGTATGTTCATTTCCGCAGGAAAATAAAATTGCCAGTAACGGTGTAATGAATGAAAATGTTACAAGTACAAGCATTGGTTTAAAAGGAATACCCTCTTTGGCTGAAGAGTTACAAGTTGCTCGTGATTTGTTTTTGTTAGAATATACTCATGGTAAATTGCATATTCCAACTATTTCTACAACAAAATCGGTTGAATTGATTCGAACAGCAAAACAAAATCAACTAGATGTGAGTTGCAGCGTTGCTATTCATAATTTGGTTTATAGTGATGAGCGACTTTCCGATTTTGAGACCAATTACAAAGTGTCTCCGCCGCTTAGAACTCAAGAAGATATATCAGCACTAATCGATGGTTTAAAAGATGGCACCATCGATATGGTGACTTGTGATCACAATCCTTTGGATATTGAGCAAAAGAAGGTAGAGTTTGATTTTGCAACTCCCGGAACGATTGGTCTCGAAAGCGCTTTTGGTGCTCTTAATTCTATTTTACCAACCAAAACAACCATTAAGCTTCTTACAAGAGGAAAAGATAGATTCAGTTTAGATAGCGAACCTATTACAATTGGTAACAATGCCAATTTAACGCTTTTCAATCCAGATGTGAGCTATGCATTTTCAAAAAATGATATAGTATCAAAATCTAAAAATTCTATTTTTGACGGGCATACATTAAAAGGTAAGGCTTATGGAATCGTTTCTAAAGGAAAAATAATCTTAAACTAATATTATGACTGAGCAGACAATTGAAGAAGGAAAGTTAATGGCAATGTTAAGTTATGCATGGGTTATTGGTGTAATTATTGCATTTTTTATGAATAATGATAAAAAAAATGAGTTTGCCTATTTTCACATTCGGCAATCTTTGGGCTTATGGCTTACTTTCTTTGCATTAGGCTATATCGCTGGAATTTTTGACAGTTGGCTAATAACGATTGCGTTTTGGTTATTTTTTGGAGTTCTTTTTATTTTCGGATTTATGACAGCAGCAAATGGTAAAAAACAACCAGCACCAATTGTAGGTGAATTTTATCAAAAAATATTTGCAGGATTAGGTAAATAATGACGAAAAAGAACTTATCCCTTAATCATATTATTAGAGAATCATCAATTACCGATGGCACAGCACCTTTAGTTATTATGTTACATGGCTATGGTAGCGATGAAAATGATTTATTTTCTTTTGCTTCAGAATTACCAAAAGAACTATTCATAGTGTCTATAAAAGCTCCATATGCTTTACAACCTAATGGAAATGCTTGGTATGCTATTAATTTTGACGCTGACATGGGGAAATGGAACGACAATGAACAAGCTATTGAATCCCGAGATAAAATTGCGAATTTCATAGATGAAGTTTGTGAGGCTTACCCAGTAGATTTTGAAAACGTTACATTGCTCGGCTTTAGTCAAGGTACAATTTTAAGCTACGCTGTAGCTTTAACTTATCCTAAAAAAATCAAAAATATAATTGCTCTTAGCGGTTATATAAATACTGATATTTTGCCTAAGCAATTAGATAAAGAAGATTATAAAAGCCTTAATTTTTATTGTTCTCACGGTAGTGTGGATCAAGTAATTCCTGTGGAATGGGCCAGACAAACACCAGCTTTTCTGGAATCACTTCATATAAAATATAAGTACAATGAATTTCCTGTTGGCCATGGTGTAGCCCCTCAAAACTTTTTTGAACTTAAAGACTGGTTGAAAAAGAATATTTAATAAGATTGTGGTGGATACAAGAAGTATTCAATGAGTTTGAATTTTAGTTCTTTGCTTTCGGTAATTTCATATGTAAGGAACATTTCTCCCCAATGCTTACCGTCAGAAAAATCGGCTAATATCCATTTATGGTTTAAAAGCTTAATATTATTAATTAGCATTTTTCCATCAGTCATAGATGCATATGGCACCAAAGGATGTTCTCCTTTAACTTCATTAAGCTTATACAATTCATCTTTAATAAAAGGAATCATTTCAGAGGTAATTAACCCTTTGCTATCAAAATAGCTTATGGCATCTTCATTATGCTCCAAATTAAAATACATAAGCCCAAGTTTCTCATCTTGTAAAATTTCTATTGAATCTTTAAATGTTGAAACTCTTTCTTTATACTTAGTAATATCACTTTCATATTTTTCAAGAATGCTTTTAGAATTTACGTATTGAAAAATCACCAATAGCAAAGCAAAAACAAACAGATACATAAATATTTTACTCTTCATTACTTTTATAGTGTTAATTGTAGGTTATCATAAGCCAAAAATACGTTTTTTGGAAGGTTTTGTTGCACTTCTTCATGAAATCCAAGCATATGGCTAATATGAGTTAAATAAGCCTTCTCTGGGTCAACTCTTCTAATAAAATCAAGAGCTTCTTCCAAATTAAAATGAGATTGATGAGGCCGGATACGTAAAGCATTCACAACCAAGACTTTTATACCTCTTATTTTTTTTATCTCCTTTTCATCTACAGTCTTCATATCTGTTAAATAAGCAAAATCTTTGAATCGATAACCAAAAACCTGCAGGTTATCATGTAATCCATTTATTGGCATTACATTAATATTACCCAATGCAAATGCTTTGTTTTCCACGATATGCTTTACAACGCTTGGCGCTCCAGGATATTTGTTCTCAGTTTCAAAAATATAATCAAAGCGCCTTTCAAGAGCAACCATAACGCGCTTATGCGCATAAAGAGGGATATCTCCTTGTTGAAAAAAGAATGGTCTTATATCATCCAATCCTGCTGTATGATCGGAATGCTCATGTGTAAAAACAATACCGTCAATTTTTTTGCAATTGGTACGTAACATTTGATATCTAAAATCTGGACCACAATCAATAACATAAGTAAACCCATCCCATTCAATTAAAACAGAAACTCGCAAGCGTTTGTCTTTAGAGCCTTTACTAAGACATACAGGATGATTGCTTCCAATTATTGGGATGCCTTGAGAAGTTCCAGTTCCTAAAAAAGTGATTTTCAACTTTTAACTCTTGTTTTAATTGAACGATTAGTTTCTTATTGAGACGAGAACTACAACTTTATTGCCTCTATTCAAATATATAATTTTAAGAATAAAAGATGATATAAGTCAGATTATTTAGTCCAATTAAGATGTAATTTTAAGTACTTTTAAGTAACGCATTTAAAAATATGAAATAAACTATAATATTTTAGTTGATTCCTACTAAAATGACGAATGGTTTATTACATCTGACTATTAAAAAGAATAAATATTAACAAATGAAAATAGGTATTTTAAAAGAAACTAAAAAAGGAGAAATGAGAGTAGCTATTTCTCCAACTATAGCCAAACTGCTAATCACAAAAGGGTTTGATGTTTTGGTAGAAGAGGACGCTGGATTAAATTCAAAATTCAAAAATTCAGAATACAGAACTATTGGTGCTTCAACTGAAAAAAGAGGCGTGGTTTTTAAAGATTCTGATGTGTTGATTAAAATCAATCCTTATGATGATGAAGATTTAAAATTAATCGACAAAGGTCAAATTTTGATGAGTCAGCTGTTCCATAAATCGAATCCAAAACTCATTGCTGCCATTGCCTCAAAAGGTGCAACGGCTTTTTCTATGGATGCAATGCCTCGAATTTCAAGAGCTCAGGATATGGATGTTTTGAGTTCTCAAAGTAATCTTGCAGGCTATAAAGCGGTTATACGAGGAGCTTATGAAATGACTAAAATATTCCCATTAATGATGACGGCGGCAGGTACAATTACACCATCAAGAGTATTAGTTTATGGTGTTGGTGTTGCGGGCTTACAAGCTATAGCTACTGCCAAGCGTCTTGGTGCAATAGTTGAAGCAACGGATATTAGAATAGAAACAAAAGAACAAACCGAATCTTTAGGCGCAAAATTCATTTCAGTAGATAGTGAAGGTGAAGAATCTCAAGGGGGTTATGCCAAAGTGGCTTCGGAAGATTATGCAAGACGACAAAAAGAAGCCGTTGATAAATCATTATTTCAGGCAGATTTAGTTGTTACAACAGCGATGGTTCCAGGACGTAAATCACCTGTATTAATTACTGCAGAACAAGTAGAACACATGAAGAATGGGGCAGTTATAGTTGATTTGGCGGCAGCCCAAGGCGGTAATTGTGCACTTAGTAAAATGAACAAAACGGTTATCAAACATGGTGTTAAGATTATAGGAACTACAATATCACCAGAAAGTGTTTCTACCAATGCCAGTGATTTATTTGCCAAAAATATGTATAATTTCATTATACATCTTACTGACGGTAATCAATTTAAGTGGGAACTTGAAGAAGAAATTACAGATAAGACTTTAATTGTATATAACGGAGAAATTAGACAAAACGGAAAAACAGAATAAATTATGAATGAAATAGTAGATTTTATTAGCAATAACCTCGAAATGATATATATCGTTATCCTTATGATATTTGTTGGAGTAGAAATTATTGGTCATGTACCAGCTGTCTTACACACACCATTAATGTCAGGTGCCAACGCCATTCATGGTGTCGTAATCATTGGAGCCATTCTGGTGATGCTTGGTGCGGATCCTGATAATATTTTGGCGCAATCACTTGGTTTTGTTGCCGTATTACTAGGAACCTTAAACGTGGTTGGCGGATTTGTAGTGACAGACCGTATGTTAGAAATGTTTAAAAAGAAAAAATAATGGAATATATATTCAGTTTAGAATTCATCTATCTTATAGCCTCAATAACATATATTCTTGGATTAAAAATGTTAGGGCGACCGGAAACAGCTAGACGAGGTAATTTAATTGCTGCTGGCGGAATGACATTGGCCATTATAGGCACTATTTTTCTCTATCAAGGAGAGGTTGAGACTTATATCTATGTTTTGATTGCAATTGCTATTGCAATTGGTACTATTATAGGTTGGGTCGTTGCAAAAAAAGTAGCAATGACAAAAATGCCCGAATTGGTCTCATTATTTAATGGTATGGGAGGTGCCAGTGCTGCCATTATTGGGCTTATTGAATTTCATCATTACATTGGAGACACAGTATCCATTGCTACTATTCTGGCTGGCGTAATTATTGGTAGCATTTCATTTTCTGGAAGTATGATAGCTTGGGGAAAACTAAATGGTATTATCAAAAAACCACTTCGTTTACCAAAATACAACCTTCTAAATAATATCATATTTGTTGTTTTATTAGTGTTCGCAGTATATATAACTTGGTCAGGTTTAGACAGTCAATTCTATTTGTACGTCTTATTTTTTGGAGCTTTGGCCTATGGTATTTTATTTGTACTTCCTATTGGAGGTGCAGATATGCCCGTTGTCATTTCTTTATTAAATTCATTTACAGGATTGGCCGCAGCTTTAGGCGGTTTTTTATATGGTAATATGGTTATGTTAACTGGTGGAATCTTGGTAGGGTCTGCAGGTACTATATTGACATTTGCCATGTGCAAAGCTATGAACAGATCTCTAGTTAATGTTATTTTTGGCGGATTTGGTGAAACTGATATTAGCTTAAGTAACGAATCTAGTACAATAAAAGGAAGCATAAAAAAGACAACGGCCAGTGATGTTGCCATACTTATGAATTATTCACAAAGAATAATTTTTGTCCCAGGTTACGGACTAGCCGTTGCACAAGCACAGCATGCCATTCATGAATTGGAACAATTATTAATAAATAAAGGTATAGAGGTTAAATACGCCATTCATCCAGTGGCTGGTCGTATGCCCGGACATATGAACGTGCTATTGGCAGAAACTAATGTAGATTATGATAAACTGGTAGAAATGGAAGATGTAAACCCAGAGTTTCAAAATACCGATGTGGTGTTTGTTGTTGGGGCGAATGATGTTGTAAACCCTGCAGCACACAATGACCCATCTAGCCCTATTTATGGAATGCCAATCCTGGATGTTGAAAATGCCAAACAAGTAATTATCAATAAAAGAAGTATGAAACCTGGGTACGCTGGTATAGAAAATGAATTGTTTTACAATCAAAAAACATCAATGTTATTTGGTGATGCAAAATCAATTATTCAAGCTCTTATTAGTGAACTAAAAGGAATGTGATTACTCCAACTTATAATAATTTTCATGAGCTCATTTCATAGTATGAAATGAGCTTTTTTATTTACATAGCTCTATAATTTTATCTATTTTTGTGTTGCACTTAAAATATTGCTATGTCTGTAAAATTAAAAGGGGATAAAGAAATAAGTAAAGTCTTAACAATCAAGCAAAAAGCTTTACAAATTAATCTTAATGCGCACATTTACGGAACTTTTGCTGAAATTGGCGCTGGTCAAGAAACAGTTCGTAATTTTTTCAGAGCTGGTGGTGCATCAGGTACCATTGTAAAAGCAATGTCTGCTTATGACAAGGATTTTAGTGATGCCATCTACGGTATTGAGCCAGATAACCGCTATGTCACACAACCGCGTTTAAAGCGTATGCTTAGTCATGAAATTAGTTTGCTTGAAGATAGGCTTAGTAGACAAAAACATCCCGATAAGTTATTTTTCTCATACGCTAACACTGTGGCGACTATCGATTTTTCTAAAAAATTTAAAGGCCATGGATGGG
>RCNB010004309.1_pt1 | contig 14219 bp, 22 predicted proteins | sample 2041321 | NCBI WGS metagenome assembly RCNB01 (sample SAMN09708232, study PRJNA481090) | Marine sediment metagenome, whole genome shotgun sequencing project. | reverse complement strand
ACAGAGAAGTCAGCCGTATCTATTTCCACGTCATTGATAGCTCGCTCAACACGCCATCGCGCACTGGCACCATTGGTAGCAGCAAACTCGGTGGTGGTTCTGAGATTTGAATAATCAGCTAGAGCTTTCGTTGCAGGATATCCTCCACGAATAGCCCCAGTAGGGGACGCTACTGAGATGGTAGTAGTCCCTAGTAGACCAGCTTCGTACGCACCTACCCAAGCCGATGCGCCCGAGAGTTCAATTTCCCTATCGCTCACTACACGTGTGATTGTGTAGACACCGTCACGAGAAACCGTCTCAATGTCGCCAGTCAGCGTTACGATATCTCCCTCTTGAACAGGGTCAAAAGCACCTGTACCCAGAAGGAACTCGAGATCTGTAGAGGTATCGTTGAGAGTATTTGTCACTTCCTTTACAGTCATGACGTAGTCTGACGTACCTACGGATTGCGTAATCAGGATATCCCCAGGGACAACACCCAAACTTGCAAGATGAACGCCAGCGCTAGTATCATGTGCTGTAAACAGGTTGGTACTGATGGCGAAAACGCCGGCTTGTGCTGCCGCAGTGGTATTCTCAACCATGACAGCTCGACCCTCATCGAAGAAGATCCTTACGCTCTCACCGTCCACAGCAATTCCAGGTGCCGCAGTTGGAGGACCTGCCATAACAACTGCGACAGGAGGAACTAAAGGACAGGCGCTATTGAGCTCGCCGTAGTCTTCAGCGTAGCAGTCGTCCTTGTCATCTGCATAGTCTAAAATTTGGTAGCACGGACCAACTACCAAGACGTCGAGGTCTGGAATGTCCGGGGCTACCGTTAGGTTCTCGTATTCTTGGGATACGATGACGTTTGGTCTTTGTGCCGCCATTTTTATTTTCTCCTTAGTACGTAATCCACGTGCTGGATTCAATTATAGGTTCTCTCAGAGCAAACCTGTAGTGGAAATTACTCTTCGGGTATCTTTCGTTCAGCAAGGCTCCGGAAAAATTCATCCCCCCCAGTATTACCTCTAAGTCTGGTTGCCATCTCTCTCAGACGAGGAGCTATTGGAGTTACACCCCAGCGCATGTCATACTGTACCCGAAACTGAACTGGAGTCGCCCACGTCTCTTTGTCTTTTTTGCTGGGAACTGTATCTCCCAATGCAGGTTCTGTCACTTCATGGAACCCAAAGTTTCTACGAAGAATATCTCTGGAGGAAAGAACATAAGCCCAAGCAGTTTCCGCAATTGCTGACGATTCCCCTGAGGTTTCAGCTTCACACTCAAACACAAGTGGCATAGTAGCGTAGCAGTGGTACGCGGTTAGTCCAGTTGGCAGGTGTACTCCTACACGGTTATCTACAGATATCTTGTCAATGGTAACGGTACCTCCCCCGCGCCCAACGTAGATTGCAGGGCGATAATTGCGCTGAGGGTTAGCAACGTTGTACATCGATTCAATGTATAACTTGACGGGCTCATCCTCGGTGTATGTCTCTGGGCGTAAGGTGTCATCCCATACCCAAGGGAGAGGAGCCCCAACAGAATCTTCAAACCGCGCGCGGAGAGCAAAAACAAATAGCCCAATAACTGCTAGGGGGCTCCCTGGAAATACATCCGCACCCTCACCGTCAGCTAAGCGGGGGAGTGCATTGTTCCGATACCCTCTGTTAACTTCTATGACTCCGCCCATTTTTAAATGCTACCTTTCGGTAAGCCTAACTTTTTTAGCGCAGCTACGGTTCCGGCGTCGTACTCTCCCTTATTAGCTAAAGCCATTCGTTGCCTCCACTCTTTTCTCCAGATATCCATTGCGCCAGGGCTCAGAGGGATCGGCCCGGTAGCTATAGTTGTAGCCTGCAGTTTAGCCGTTAGGTCACGGATTATCTTTTTGCCCTCAGGTGTGTTTGGATCTAAGAACTTTTTAGTGGTCTTCATTGAATGCACCTAAAACCAAGGCTCCGTATGCCAGTGGTCTGCTGTTATGTTAAATTCTACGGCGGAGTGCGCCAGCTCAGACACCTCGAGTTCCTGGTGTACCGTTTGAGTGTGTATCTCCGTAGTTACAACTCGGTCAATCATGTACCGCTTATTGTCTCGCAAGAACACGAGAACATCTCGAGGCATAACCTCCGGAATGAATTCCATCTTTACCTGTAGTGGGTGTATCTTAGTGACGCCTTCAGGAGAAGTCATGTTCTCTACGGGGGCAGCTGACCGCGTAGCGAACCCGTAGACCGGATCCCAGTACCCCGCTTCGATTCCGGTACCAAAACAAGTAAAACAGTGAGACCTCGTAGATTGCTTAGTGGCCGACAAGCATTGGGGGCAGGGTTCACCCCACCATTTTCGCTTTAAAATTGCGACTTCGGTACCGCTCCCTTTTTTCAATGCCACCCGGGCGTCACGGCGCAACTTCCTAATGATTCCTGCTCGACGTCGGTCTACCCCAGCTTCTAATTGTTCGACTACTTCTGCAGGACTATCGGTAGCGTGCGCTACAGTTACCTTGTAGTACAGTGTTCTGCGGATAGAAAATAGACCGGGTGCACTTCGGTCTTCCGGAGAAGAGAACATGTTGTCCAAAAAATAAAAGGTGTCTACGAGGTCTGTTGCAATCTGAGTCCAAGGTCCATTTGAACTCCCCGACCGGTATACCTGAAAAGTATATCCAGTGGCAGTCGAGGGGTTACGCAACATCCACTGTATGAACACCTTCCGAGGCCAGAGCCCCACTGTTCGGGTGATGTCTATTCGGAAGGCACCCTTATGGTGGGGTGACTTTTGCTTCCCGTATGACTGTGAAAGTGGGACTGCCATCTCTTAAACCATACCGCTTACTATGCTTCCGCCGACGCCACCAGCCGCTGCTCCCAGCAATGCTCCTGGTATAATTCCAAATTTAGTTACCTTACCCAAAAGACCTCCTGTTACAGCGCCGACCGGTGTTCCCAATCGTGCCCCTGCGGGAACTGTATACACCGGGGATAGTCCAGGAGGGTCCGCAGCTTGATCATAGTGCCTTGCGATAGCTGCGAGTAATCCGGAACCGGCGCCTATAGCCCCGTAAGTAAAGGGGTTTTTACGCATGGCCCCTCCTAGGATTACGCCGGTAGCTCCTCCGCTAAGTGCTCCTAGCATTGACGCTTGACCATAACCCTGAGCCTCTTCCACCTCACGAGGGCTGACAGGGTGAAGTGGGTTCAGGCTGTACTGGACACCCTTCTTTTTAGGTTCCAGATCTTCTTCCTGACGTCGGGGTGGCTGATCTTCCAACCCCTCCGCCAGCTTGATTAACCCCTGCTCGAAAATAGAGTTACGGGACATCATCGATTCCACCTTCCGATATAAGCATAGCCGGAGCGAAGGCAGTTACCGGTACCGAACCCACCGGAACCTGCAGAAAGCATTGATTCCATATTCTGTTGTATTTTCGCCTGCTTAGCTAGCTGTTCGAACTCTTGGCAAAAGACCATCGACCACTTCAGATAGACAGATTCTTTTTCGTCTAGCCCTACAGGGGCGATGTTTCCATCCTGAGTTTGCAGTTGATTACGCATTTGACGCAAGCCCTCGGACTTCAAAAGTATGCAACAAACCCCACAGAGGAGAACCCACTCGTTCAATTGGGATGCATCCGGTAAAGAAGTGATAGGGGGAATAGCGTTCCACTTCGCAACAGCTAAGCGCATTGCTCTTACGATATCTGAATCCTCAAATTCTATATCGTCGAGTAAGATATTGTACTCTGGCTGGTCACGCATAAACATCCGAATCTCTTCGGAGGTAATACGGAAGGCGGCTGCTGGAAGTTGAACTGTCATTGGTGCACATCGCCCTTTACAGCGTAAACATCGATCCATCCAAGAGCATTAGCTGCCGCGGTGGATACTAGTAGTACCTGTGATGGAGAAATAACTGGCGCAATCGTGAAGGCTAGACGACTTGTCGCGGGAGTTTCAATAGGTGTATTGTGGGTAGTAGCCGCATCCAGGTCTAGAGTGTCCGCGGTTACCATCGTATGGGTATACTTAGAATTTCCTCCAGCGCTGGTGATTGTGATCACGTCGAGTGCAATCAGGTCACGATCAGCAACCATCTCCACTGTCTTCAAAACTGTAGCAGAGACTACAGTGTCAACGGTATACACCTCAGTCAGGGGTGTGGCTGCACCCGAAGTTATAGTGATTTTGTCTCCCGGGAGAACTCCCAGAGCCACAAAGTCGATGGCAGGAGTTGCACCACCGACAGTGAAGTCTACTGTTTTAAGGTCAGCTTTGTCCGCTACGATCACGGAGATGTCCCCAAGAGCGGTCAGCGCTCGGATCTCCAAAATCTTTGTAGGCGTGTCCCCAAAATCATACATCCCACCTTGAGCAAGAGCCGCAGCGGAATGATCGTTCGGGTCAACAAAGGTTATGACTCCGTCAACAGCGAACGGTTCAAATACGGTAGGGTTTGCGTCCTGTGGCTTTAGGCCGGCAAAAGCAACGTCACTTTCCTGCCGTATCGGTATCGAGAATATGCCTGCAATATACATTATGTCCTCCTGGACTAAATTATACCTAGATTAGGTTGTTATCTCAATGTGCACTGGGCTGTACATGCTTTCTTTCTGGAATAGAACAACCCAGTTACGACCATCGTCCAGGATGATGGGGTCTACCCATTTACCCTCTTGGTCCGTAGTGGTCATGGCTTCCCAGGTATCTACAACTCCCGCATCAAAGGCTGTTTGGTCGTAGATTCTTACGTCCGCAGCTTCGATGGGAGTATTAGTCTCATCAACGACTAGCATATCGTTAGGGTTAGGGAAGTCGTGATTAACTGTAGCCATTAGACGCCTCCAATAATAGACACAAGAATGCTGTGCTAATAGTAGGCGATTTTAGCTGTAGGGGAAAGAAGAGAACGTAAGACTACTGCTGGCCAGCCCACTCTCGAAGCTTCTTGGCGTATGACTTCGAGACACCTAGGTCGGACAGCTGCATCTTGGAAGCAGCGGCGAGCTCTTTAAATGTAGGATAAACACCCATGATTTTATCGACGTTTTCCTCGGTAATACCAGGGGCCTCAACAAATGCATCTCGAAGGGACTTACCGTCTGTCTCCGGAACTTCAACTTTCTCTGCTGGTGCTTCGGGAGCGATCTCCTCTTCAGCTACAGGCGCCACAGGAGCCAACGGAACCTCAGGGGCATCCGAGACTTCTTTGGCCACAGGAAAAGCAGGAACCTTAGTTGGTTCTACCGGGGCAGCGGGGGCAATAGGCTCCGCCTTCGCTTCCTCAATTTCACTTGGAACGATCTTCAGCCCTTTACCCACGTACGGAGACACGGCGGGATGCGATACCGTTGACGGTGGCACCCTCGTAGTCTGGCCGGGGTTTAGTCGCAGGCCAACCTGCATTATGCTGATACGTTTATCCGTATAATTTTTGAGCTCTACCAACTTCATAGCGTTCTCCTCAAAATCCAGACCTAGACGAATTGGATCTGTTGGATTGCGAGCCTATTACCGATACCGAGGCCGAGAGCTTCGTAGCTCCAGAACTCAATGGTGTCGGCTTCCTGTTTGATGTACAGAGTAGCATCTTGCAGGAGGAAGTAGTTACCCAGGAAGTTGTTTGGTGCTTGAGGAGCAAACAACCAAGCTTTGTCGTTGTCGTAGATGCTCGCTTTGATGGTAGTCACTACGGGAATACCCCACAACTTGTTCGAGGCTTCGATACCCTCGTCGAAGTGGCGTTTGGCAATCTCGTCACGGAAGATCCAAGGCATTCATGTACTGAGACTTGGTCATCAGCATTTTGCCTACGGGGATTTCACGGTTAAGCATCGCTTGGATTGCTTGTTTGAAAGTACCCGATTGGAAAGGACCACCGGACTGCTGCGCAGGATTGAGCGCTACGATAGCCGAGATGAGATCTGCAAACTTCTGGTCTTCCTGGTCCGCCATGTCTTTAACGGAGTTGTCAGAGAGAACCTTGCGGATGTCACTGCGGTATGTCATCAGCTCGAACTTGTTCTTCGTGAACCGTTGAGACTCAATCTTACCGAAGTAGATTGCGTAACGGGGGCCACGGAACCAAGTACGTCGACCAGTACCCTGGAACTGTACGAAAGTAGCCACAGAATCGGGCTCTTTTTCGATGATGATCTTGGGTTGGTCAGTGTGCTCGTCACGGTCGAGATCTTCTTCAGAAACGCCCTCAGGTACTATGATTTCCCTGACGGCTGCTTCTTGACGCAATTTCTCGCGAATGAAGTTTGAGCTCTCGGCTTCAGCTTCCTTAACATGTCCTTCTTCTAGTTTGCGCATGAAGTTGGAGTTAATGAAAGAAGCGGAGGTATCTTGAGTTTGTGTCATATAATTCATCTCGAGCCTCCCTTCTTAGACTGCTGGCGCGATACCCTGGGGGATAATCACGTGTAAGGTGTCCTTGGTTGTGTCGTAACCTAGTTGGCCGACCATTCCGTAAATCTGCTGAGTACCAGGAGTACCGCTGATTTTGGTGAACGTACCAGCAGTACCGGAAGTACCACAAGTTAGCCACTCACCTGGAACGTATGCTGCCGCTACGAAGTTCGCGGTGTCCAGTTGGAACTCAGCTCCGCCCTGAATACAGGTCAGCTTGCCAACGAAGGCGCCGGAATAGTCTTGATCACCGTCAACAGTAACAAACATCATAGCAGGAGCTTGGCCAGTGGCCAAACCGCTGTCTGCTAGGATTGCATTACCGTTGGCGTTCATCACAACAATAGACCCACTGGGAATACTGCCACCAACAGGGGTACCACTAGCGGGAAGCGAGGCGTACGGACCAGCGAAGCCTTCCACAGCAAGTACAGTCATCAGGCCGGCCCGCGCATTTGAGTGCGGGTCGTGCCCAATAATGTCGAACATCGAGTTCAGGATTGTCATTTTGCATCCCTCCTATGATTGAACCCAGGCCAAGAAACGAGCATCTGCTGAGTTAATCTCACCAGTAACACCCGCCAGTTTAACGTTATCATCTGCGTCTCCTAAGGAGTCCACAGTGCCACCATCGGTTAGTCGTCCAAGGATGTCTTGGATTTCTGGACCCATGGAGGAAAGTTTTTCAACCAACTCTGTTTCAAGCGGCTCGCCTGTAGCAGCGGCAATCTTGTCGGCCAATGCCTGAGCTGATTTAGTACGGCCTGCTTTCTCTTCAGAGATACGCGCAGACTCAATACCGTCAATATACGCTGCGGTTTTTTCTAGCACATCCGCAGCTTGATTCAAGATATCAGCAGCCTTCATCGTTCTGCTCCTCTCAAAATACGCTTAAGCTGGGCCAACCCTTTAGCAGCCGTGAGCACTTGCGCACATTTAACTACTGAGTCCGCTTCCAACTTAGCTGCTTCCTTTCGAAAGTGGCCGGCGGTAGCGCGTAACTGGGCAGCTAACTTTTGGTTATCTGGAGACATTAGACCCTCCCCAAGATTCTTTGTGCGAACTCTTCAACATCCCCTACGGTAATTGAAGCCGCGCTCTCTCGGCATGCGTTTGCTACCTTCTGTATTTCAACAGAAACAGGAGCGTGGTACACGGGAGGGGATACCGCAGCTTCCTTTTGCAGTCCGGCTGCATCTCTGACCTGCTGAGATATCTGCGCAACCAGATGATTAACGCTCGGTAGTCGTCTCATTTGATTGTTCCTCCTTAAGAACCTCCGACGGGTTCTTCTGGGGTGTTCGGTATACAGATGCTAGCTTATCCGTAGCTGATTCATACAGCTCAATAAACATCTGCTTCGCCGGGGTAGAGTACATTACTGTGCAGCCTGATTGATCAAGTGCACCATGACTTCTACTTCAGATGCACCCTTGATGAATTCCACTGCGGCCGTGTCGTGCACTTGTTGGAGCGCCTCGTTGTGGCCGGCGTTATAATCTTCCGCCATTTTTTCCATAGCGAAGTTGTACCCCTGAGCTGCGGCTTCCTGCAGTTTCGCTTCCGCAACAGGAGCAGCATACCCAGCGCTCTTAACAGTCTCTAGCTCAACCTGCTTTGCTTGCACGTCATACGCAGCAAACTTAGCAATGGCCCCATCAGCAAATGCTTGCCCACAGATGGCGGCATGAGAAATCTCAGCCTCTTTCTCCGTGCCCGCCAACTCATTGGCAGTTTTCATGAGAACCTCAACTGCATCCAGCGCAGCAACAGGAGCTACAGGAGCCCCTGCCGCTTTTTCAAGGGCGGAAGATAGAGTTGCTCTTTCCGCAGAAGGTTGGGGCTGCACTGCAGCACTTTTAGTATGGCCTTCGTTGGCTTCCATTGCTTTAATAACTGCATCCAAATTCATTGTTTACCTCGCTACAGGGTTCGCAACCAATCATAGGCTGCATGTTTCTCTTTCACAAGTTAAATTCAACCTTCTAAAACAGCCCACCCGAGCCACTCAGCTAGCTTATCTAGGTCTACTTCGGGAAGGACAACTGCGCTATCCGCAGGTTGCGTCATTGACTCTATCACAGAGGAGTACTTAATTCCGGTACCTAATCCGCGTAACGTTTCTCGCGCAGCTGTTCCCATTTCTTTCCCTAGCGTTGCGACAGGCTTTCCTACTGCACGAAGAACGCGTGCAACCCCTCTCGCAGCAGGAGTAGACGCGACACCGTGCCCAAGTAATGTTCCGCCTGTTGCGGTGAGGATAGGATGATCCGACGCAAACTGTCCTACTTGATCTATCACCCTACGCGATAAAGGCAGATGCTCATAACCTATAGGAACACCAGATTTGAGACGTGACTGATAGTCATGCGCGAGCCCGGACATCAACCCTAAAGTTCCTAGCGCAGGTAGCGCCAACTTAGACGCGGCGGAAGATGTCTTGGCTAGCTCCGTATTGATAGGGATAGGTATCCCCTGATCTGTCATGTAGTGTTTACCCATGTTGGGAAGATTACTTCCCCCTAAGTACCCTAGCCCCAAAGCCGCTACTGGCTTAATCATTTTAAATTTACCGCCCATACGGTCTAGCCCACTGCCCATTAACTTGTAGGCACCTCCTAGAAGGGCTGCACCTCCCACAGTCTTATACAGATTACGTTTAGCAACTTCATCGTGTGCACGTACAGCAGCACCTCGCGTAGTTGCATACTGCTGGCCGGATGCGGGATCCGAAATAGACATCTGCGTGGAATATGGGGACTCATCCCTCCACTTTTCGGGCACAAGGCGACGCTTCAGATACTGTCCCATCCCTGATCGTTTTTCCAAATACTGTTCCGCAGACTTAACTATCTCAGGGTCAACACAACCCGCATCCATCTTCACTGCTCCTGAAGACTTCAGCTGCTCCAAGATCTGGGGGAACTCTTCAAACAGTCCAAGCACTCCCTGTTGTGCGCCTACAGCCTTACTCAAAATCTCCTCTGGAACTTCCTTCCCGGGGTAGCTTTTGTACATGATTATCTTAGTTACCTCGGGAGTACTCAGTCGGATACACCCGGACGATTCGAGAGAAGAAAATATCTTAGGGAGCGAATGCTTTGAAAGATCCTTTAAAAATTCGTCCGGAAAGTCCGGAGTATTCTTGCCGGCCGTCAGCGCTAGAGGGCGCATCTGTTTTATCCCATCTATCTCTTGTGGGTCAAGACCCTCTGTCTTAGCGTCTACAGGTACGCCCTGCACCACCTTGTTGATCACAGCTAATTTATGGGCTGCTGCCTTCTGGATTTCCATGGCGTCTATGTACTCGCCAGCCCGCGCACCTGAAATAACTTCATAGGCATTATTATCTGCTACTTTTTTCATCATAAACGCCGTTGCATCTGCAGGCCTAAAGACCCAAGATATATCAAAGAACTTAGGGCTAGGATTTAATGCCGCTATTTTTTTACCGTCGATAACGTCGCGCATACGGAACTTGAGATGGTCACAGTACTGTGCTCGAGTTGGAGCTTTATTTCCACAGTAGGAGCAAACGTCGTACTTAACCCTAGTTCCCATACTCACAGGAGGAAATTCCCCGGCAGCAATACGCTCAGCGAGGTCGGGAGCTTTAGCATCTTCGAGATCAATTAAAAGCTCTACCCGGTGCATCGACGGATTCCAGAAAGCTTTCAGTACTTTTCCTACCGCTTTTTTTGGATCTTTGTTCACATGGTGCCGGTAGTTGTGGCCAAACTCTTCGAAGGATTTGTAGTGTTGTACTAATGAGTCCTTCTCTGTAATCCAGGGGTCCATGTACGCAAACTCAGGGAACCCATCTCCGTTTCGATTCTCCCCATACGTTTCCCAACTTCCCAGGGCCAACACATATACAATAGAGTGCCCTGGAACAGGCTGTACACTTTTAAAGTACTCACTACCGACGCTGGCATGTTTGGTTAGGCGCTCGTAACAGGGGCGTCCATTGGCCCATAAGACTACTGGTTGGACACTCATTTCCCCCGTAGGAAAGTGAGAGTCCAGTTCAACTATCTTGTTAAACCCGAGAGGAGTCACTACGGAAGTCACTACAGAACTCCTTTTAGAATTTCCATGACAAACTCACGCCCGAAGGCACGAGCTTCTGCCATTTTAATTCTCTCCTGTGCGTTTTGTTCCACGCTAAGTATTTCTGTCAACGCATCGTCTGCTGTTATAGCAGACGCTAGTTTTAGCTGGTACTCCGCTGGGATGTCTGGACGCCCTAAAACAGATGCAGCCTTATCCACAAAGGCTACCATCCTAGAGTGGTGTGGCATCTCCCCAGGAACAAACTCTTGGGCACACTTGTCGATTACATTGTAAAGCGCACTAGACGCTTGAGCAGTAGTTTGTTGTGCCAGGGCACTTCCCTCTGCCGATGCTAGCTTAACGCCGAGAGTATCCAACGTACTGATGCTATGGACTAGCTGGCTAATTTCTGCAGCGACATTCAACATAACTTACCCCCGGAGTTGTTGTAGGGCAACCAAACCATCTGCAACCGGACGCCACTTGAGGCGTCGAGCAGCAAAACGGCCTCCCATATATTCGGCTACTTTTTCGAGGGTAAACTCGTCTAGCCCAGTCATTTGGGATGCAATTTTGTCCATTTGAAATGTACGGGTAGCTTCCTTAACGGAGTCCGGCACATAGGCTTCAATGATCTCGCGCTCTGTCACCATTTTAGAGTCCTCCACGTAACCACGCACCCTCATTTTGGGCACGCTGAACAGATGTCTCGGCGTCTGCTAAGCCCTTGATTATATTGTAATCCATTGCACCACCGCCAGCTGCCTGGAGGCGCAAGAAGGATTTTACAGCGTTAGGGTCGGTACTTAATGTGGGAGCAAACCTGCGCATTGTACCGTATGCTTGTCCTGCTTGTCCTGGATTCTCCCTTTCGGCGGTACTGACTACGGGATCCTTTTTAACGACCTGCCCCATAATCTTCTCGCGCGCAGGGTCGGCCACAAACTTTTCTTTTATGGCTTGGGCGGTGCTCCCAATCAATCGCCTTAGGGCAGATATCCCTTCGGTTATAACTCCACGACCGGCAGCCTGGTGCATCCCACTCTGGAATGTACTCTGTCCACCGCCACCTCCGAAGGGTGTCATGCCAGAAGAATCGCCGTAATAGTCATCCTCAACGGCTATCTTCTCAAAAGAGATCTTGGCGGACAACACCATCTTACGTTCTGCAAACTTTTCCATCAGGTTACAGGATGAATACTTAGCTCCGGGAGCCCCCATATATTCACGCATGATTCTGTCATTTGTCTGGTGCGCCGGAATAGCACTATCCGCAGCGCCAATACCTACGCCTACGGAGCCCAGGGCAGCAACCGGATGTTTCTTAGCAAAACCTACGGACTTTTTCGCCAGGTAGTTTACCCCTTTTAATATTCCTCTTCCTGCCATTAGTTCACCTCTGGTCTATTTTCAGTTATCCACTGGAGACCCTGGGACTTAACATTCAGCTCTTCACGTGCTTCGCGTGCCACTTTTAGTAGCTCAAGTATAGGCTGTTGTGTCTTTAAATCCGAGGCAATATGCGTTCTTAAGACTTCCGCTACCTTTACACCTGAGAGGGGGGTGCTCACAGAACCCTTTGGAGAAGTATACTTATGCAGCATGTTGAGCTCAGGATAGATGTCCGCCCCCAAAGTACTCACTGCATTTTTCTCAAAGGCATCTCGAGCTGAGATTCTACTGTCCGTAGCAACTAGGAGACTTGCCGCTTTCTTGAGGCTGGACTCCCAAAGGTGTGCTGCCATCCCTTGTTCTTGCTGCATCTTATCTTCTGCTCGCTTAAACAATGCGCTTATCTCAGCTGAAGAGGGGTGTATTGCCTCAGTTTCTTGTAGCTCTACCCCTGGAATAGCTGCTGCCGTTTTTTCTAGAGGCTCTTTTTTGTAGTTGATATCTCCATAATAGTCATTAGCCTGACTGTATTTCGATTCAACTTCGGAGTGGAGCTGCGCTTCCTTAACTTCCGAGTGGAGCTGCGAGATAACTACTTCCGGGTCGCCCACAGAAAATTCAATCATCCTATCTTCTGCACCACTCTGGGATCTCTTCTCAAACGTTTGTTCGAATGCCGTCACATTCGCTAGGCGGACTACGGTACGTATACCCTCTGGATTTAACCCACCCTCTTGCGCCACTTTAACCGCCAGATCATTAATAGGGGTTGCACCTCCCTGTGCTACGAACTCCTCCCCTATTTTCTGAGCAGCGTTTTCGAATTCTTTACGTGTCCACATAGCTATACCTCTTAGTGTTTGATATCTGCTAGGACTAGTCCGATTTCTTGCGCCTCTACTGTAGCCTTTCTCTTTTGAATTGCTACGATAGCGTCAATCTCTACCTCGGTCGTATCCGTCAGCAGGTTTCGCCGTTGGGCTGTTGCGACAGCGAACTGTCCCCATTTGAAAGCTTCCTTAGCTGCAGGGTCGGTAACACTAGCGTTTCTAGCAGCGAGAGCTTTGACGGACGCAAGCATCGCTTGCTGCGACATTATCTCCTCATCCGTTATTCTTATCAGCTCGTTACCTTTTCTCCAAAAAGACAAAAGGGGGATGGGACCCTCGAGGGATGCCATCTTTACCTGTTGTCCTCCCCTATCGTCGGCACAGCAATTAGCTACATAGTGCTCAGCGTAAGCTCTCCATTCCATCTTGTTTCGGAATGCTTCTGAGTCCATGAAAAGCTTTTCAAATACAGCGATGGCTTCTGCAGTTACGCCACTTCCCTGCATCATCTGAGCCATGGTAGCCCCGCTAATAAGCCACGCTACCATGGTGTCTCGCTGTGTATGGATTTGATATATCTCCAGAGCATAATGGTAGATTTCGTTCTTCGTTGCTCCAATGATTACATTGTAAACCTCAAGTAAGAAAGGGTCGTTAGGCGGTGACCCCTCCTCCACTGCCGTTTGGAGCTCTACCCATCTCCAATCTGGTCGTTTAACTGGCATAGTTAGTTATTTTGCACCATTTCTTGAGCCTTGTCAGCTTCTGTTTGTGCGTTCACGGCGCTATGGCTCAGAGCTAGGACAACATCACCTAGATTCTTAAACACGGTTCTCAACTTCTCTTCGAGAGATACAAATTGCTCATCTCCAACCGATTTCTTAGTCTCCTTCTCCTTCATCCATAACGTAAGGAGTACTCTACCCAAGTTATCTAAACCTTTTTCTAGGTTAGGTACGTAGGACGCTACGATGTCTTGCAGTACTGGCGCTGCGGCTAACGTCGCTATCGCTGCAGTATCAAACATTCCTTGGTCCTGGAACTCGGACGCCTGATCCATCATTTCAGGATTAATCTGGCTAGCTACTTCTTCTCCCGTGAACATTCCTTCGTCCATCATAGGGGTTGGGGGAGGAGGAGCTTCTTCCGGGGGTATCGGAGCGATTGCTTGTGCTGCCATCGCGGGAGATTTCTCGGCTCCCGGTGGAATCTGACCTCCAGTAGCTTCCGATAGCTCGCTAGACCTCTGTTGGATTCCTTGAAGAACCTGTACTAGTTGCTCGTTATTCTGTGACTGCATCTGAACTTGCTGTTGCAGTTGCTGCATTTGAGATTCCGTTTGCTGCTGCTGCATTTGGTTCTGTTGCTGCAGCCCATCAATCGCTTCTCCAATAGCCAGATCGGTGGGGCTTATTGGAGGTGGCGGAGTTTGTTGCTGCATCGCCATCGGGTCTTGTCCGGGTTCCATTTCCATCCCAGCTTGAGGGGACATTGCGTTTGGGTCACCCATTGCTGGAAGACCAGAATGTGCTCTTACAAT
>RCNB010001735.1_pt1 | contig 14225 bp, 15 predicted proteins | sample 2041321 | NCBI WGS metagenome assembly RCNB01 (sample SAMN09708232, study PRJNA481090) | Marine sediment metagenome, whole genome shotgun sequencing project. | reverse complement strand
AACCATTTGACTTGGTAGTAATTCATAGTGATGAGGATTTTCACCTACGGGAACCATTACTGTCACATCAACACAATCGCCACCAATTGCTTCCACCATCTCTACTTGAGGTATGATAGTTACGAGGACATCCATAGCTCCATCATCAAATGTTTTCTCCTGACATCCCGCCATGAGGACTGATGAAAACATTATCCCCGTTACAACAAATACAATTAGATTTTTTCTTACTATTTTCATCATTATCTTCTTTCCTGATTATCAATACCATACTCTTTTATTCGTTCTAGAAAGATTCGTTAATTCAGATCATTAGGATTCAGTGGTGTTTTCATACGGCACCCACAACTGCCGTCACGTAATGTTCCCGTTTTATTGTATATGCTCTGCATTAAATATTCACTTACAAATGGATCAATGCGACTAGACTCGTGACAAGCTTCTTCGTGAGTCATACCTAACGTTTCCTGCAAGAATTTTTCGAAGAAGTGATGCTTCTTGAAGTCATTCTCAACGATTGATATCGCTAACTTATTCAGTTTTAGACCTTTCCTTAAAACATACTTACCATAGCCTAAGACATCTAATCGCCGCATCTCTTGGAAGGCACACTCTTTGGACACACCCATCCTACCAGCCAACAAGACTGGACCTACTGGTTTCTGGGACCCATAAAGAGCGAATATTGCCCTCAAATATTCTCTATCACGAACCGTTAACATCTGAAATACCGAGTTAAGAATTACTTAACTAATATTTAAAACTTTTTTTTATTTTTAATTTACATTAAAACTGTAAAAAAATGAACACCCCATTTTTCTATCAAGGAACATTTTAAATATACATATAGAAAATAATGAACCGTGGATCATAGAAGTGGCTGCCTCATTTGTGGCAAAGAAATTGTATATCTGAAGAATAAAAAGAAACAACAATGCCTGTATTGCTGTGAAACATATGAATCAGATGTAACATGCATAGACGGGCATTTCGTATGTGACGAGTGTCATAGTCTACCAGCAAATGATCTCATAGAGCAGACTTGCATTAACAGTAAACTAGAAGATCCGCTAGAGTTGTCTTTAATTTTAATGAAAAATCCAAAGATAAAAATGCACGGACCAGAACATCATTTCCTCGTTCCAGCAGTACTTCTATCAGCATATTATAACAAGAAGAAAGACTCCAGAAAAAAAGAAGATAAAATCAAAGAAGCAAGAAAAAGAGCTGAAAAAATACTTGGAGGGTTTTGTGGTTCTCATGGAATATGTGGCGCCGCCGTTGGTACGGGTATTTTTATCAGTTTGATTACAGATGCAACACCGTTATCTGAAAAAGAGTGGAAATTGAGTAATCAGATCACTGCGGAGAATTTACTTACCATCGCAGAATGGGGTGGCCCCAGGTGCTGTAAAAGAGATACGTTTCTGGCAATAATTGGAGCGGTGAAATTTTTACGTAAGTATTTTGGATTCACTATAAAAATTGACAAAGACATACATTGTGAATTTACAAAACTAAATAAAGAATGTAAAACAACAGACTGTATGTTTTATCCCCATAATTGAAAGGATTATGTGAGCGGGACATCCTTTCTTAGATCGCTTTTCATTGTTCTTCCTGTTTTTTTCTCCCACTCTTTAATTGGAATTGAATGTTTCTCGCGTATCGCATCACCATAGCCAAGACCATTATAGGCACAGAATGGTATGATTCCCTCAAGTGTAGAATAATGGATAACACAACGTTTTAGCCTGTCAATGTTTAAATTAAATGCATCCTGGAACCACATCGACCCGACAAAAAGACTCTTGTAATGGAATCCCCGAAGTGAATCGTAACTTCCACCCAGGGCAGCATCTTTTAGGAGTTTTCTCAAATCAAAACCATGCGGTGCTTTTTCATCATCAACAAAGTCGTTAATATGTCTAAGAAATGCACTACCAACTCGAAGTTTTTTCAGAGGTCCGGTCATTTTACTCTTTTCATCAATAAGATTTAATAAACCTTCGACATCGATAAAGCGTGTAACTGGAATTGGTTTTCCGTTTTCGTAAAATAAATAGGTTGCACCACCGCAGCCAGGATGAGCAGTAAACTCTACCTGGGTTTCTCCTTTAAGCATTTCAATTAGTTTTGAAACAGGGTTGACAAAAGGAACCGGATAGAAATCTTCCCGCGATATCTGTCCATCGAACTCTTTTTCTATTTCTTCCATCATCATTACATAGTCCACCCGCTGTTTATCCCGTTTTTCATCTTTTAATTTTGTGACTCTTCCACAGAACGAAATTGGTTGGAAATTTAAACCTCTAACAATGTCCATATTATCAAGAGCAAACCGAACGATCTTTCCAGCCTCATGAAGATTTTTACCACCAATCAAAACCGGAACCAGCACAATTTTTAAGTTTACCTTTCTAAGGTTTTCTATTGCTTTTTTACACTGATCTATCCAAGGATTGGTCTCCTTTGTCACTCCATCAAAACTCATGTAGATGGTGTTAACCTTCTCATCTTTGAGACGCTTACAATACTCGGCACTGTCGGCAAGTTTCAAGCCATTGGTATTTACTTGAACATGAGAAAAACCTACTTCCTTGGCCATTCTGACAATATCAAAAATATCGTCTCTCATAGTAGGTTCTCCGCCAGTAATCTGAATTGCTTTAGAACCCATGGGTCGTTCGCCCCTCGCTTGAATCATTAATTCCCTGAGTTGGTCTATGGTTGGTTCATAGACTACACCAGATGCACCAGCATTCATAAAACAGTAGCTGCAGCGTAGATTGCATCTGTTTGTGATTAAAAGATTTGTTAAAACACTCTGAGATTTATGTTCGTCATATAAGACAGGATAATCGAATAATTTTGTTTTAACATCAGGAGAGGCAGTTCCCGTAACCTTATATTTCATCCACTTTTTATAGAGAGCAGCATCGCTAAAATAGATGTCCTTGAAAGAACCATGTTTCTTGCATTTCTTGGTGATCCATACTTTTCCATCTTCCTCAACAATTTGCGCATCTATCTTTTGGATTTTTCCTTCCTGAAAGCATGCAGGACAGACAGATCCCGTTTTTTCTAATTCTTCCATAATTCCTACCCCTAGGTAAATTTTGAGGGACTATGTATCTTTTTATTTATAGTTTTATCTATTTGATTTAAGAGAAAATTTATAATGCATTGAGATATAATCGCAAAATTATGTGTTTAGCAATCCCTGGAAAAATAGTTGAAATTGACAAGAGCAAAGAACATAGTATTGTTGACTATGGAGACGGTACAAAACGTAAGGTCAATATATCTCTTGTTGAAGTAAAGGTCGGCGATTTTGTTTTAGTTCATGCTGGTTTTGCAATAGAAGTACTTGATGAAAAAGACGCGCAAGAAACTCTCGATCTTTTTAGAGAGATGTTATCGGCAGGCGAGGATGGCTAATGTTTTCACTCAGGGATAAAAAATTAGCTGAGGAAATCATCTCAAAGATTAAAAAGTTAGATGTAAAACTCAAATTTATGCATGTATGCGGGACACATCAAGATACATTGGTAAAATATGGTTTGGATGCTCTGCTTAAAGAATGCGGCATAGAAATTGGGCAGGGGCCTGGCTGCCCAGTATGTGTCACTACCCCCAAAGAAATTGAGGAGATGCTGCTGCTTGCGCGAAAAGGTAAGATCGTTGCAACATTTGGTGATATGATAAACGTTCCAGGTGAAACACAGTCATTACAGAGCATGAAAACAGAGGGATATGACGTCCGGACAGTATATGGAATAGAAGATGCTGTGAACCTTGCTGAAAAGCATAAGGACAAAGACATCGTTTTTATGGCTGTTGGTTTTGAGACAACTGCTCCAACTACCGCTTCAGTTTTACTGAAGAAACCCCCAAGCAATTTCTCCATCCTATGTTGTCATCGCACCATACCATCTGCTTTAAAAGCCATACTTGACATGGGTGAAATCAAAATCGATGGTCTTATCGAACCAGGTCATGTTTCTACAATCATTGGGACCGAACCATATGAATTTATTTCAAAGGATTATCGTGTCCCCCAGGTTGTTGCTGGTTTTGAACCGATAGATCTTCTAATGGCTGTATGGATGCTTGTTCAGCAAATTGAACATGGAAAAGCTTGTGTTCAAAATGAATATGCTCGTGCTGTAAATAAAGAAGGCAATGTAAAAGCCCAAAAGGTGATTGATGAAGTCTTTGAACCGGGAGATAAAAAATGGAGAGGGTTTCCAGTTATTCCCCAGTCCAGTCTAGAGTTACGTAGCAAGTTTGAGACGTATGATGCCCGAAGGAAATATGAAAGTGATTTAAAGGAAATCAGCAACAAGGAGTTTAAGGAGCCCAAAGGCTGCCGTTGCGGAGAACTTCTCAGAGGATTGCTATTACCACAGGAATGCCCCTTGTTTGGTACACAGTGTAAACCTGAAAGCCCTGTTGGACCATGCATGGTGAGTATCGAAGGCAGCTGCAGCATAGAATACAGATACACAAAGAAAAGATGAAAAGTGGCAATGGGCAAGTTTCATAAGGCGAGTAATCATTACAAATAATAGGAAATCTTCAAAAGAAGGGCTCTATGATGCCAAAGAAAAACGATAGAAAAAAAGAACTTGATAAACAAAGAAACGAATGGAGAAAAAAACATAGAACTCTCAAGGGAAGAATCATCTTACATCCTAACAAGCCTCCAGAGCATATTAATGCACGGGGGAGCAAGACATACAATTGGTTTTGGAAAGAAATACTTCTAGCAATAAAAACACAAGACATTCCAGCAATTATATCTACCATCAAGAATCAAATCAGTTCTGAAAAAGATTCCCATAAAATACGGGTCTATCGAACAATGATAGGAATGGCAGAAGATGCTTACCAACTCAAGAGGTTAGATGACATCATGGATTATGATCCAGAATTACAACTAGGTAAGAATCCAGTATACAACACAGAACATGGAGTGATCTACAAGGATGGAAAGATATATACAACCGATTATAACGAAGATGAAAGCAAGATTATTGTAAGAGACGTGGAAGGTATAATTGTCGATGTGCAACATTCAGAAAGTGGTGGACAGGAAACATCGAGAGAAGCTATCAGAAACAATGCATATAGAAACTGGAATTATGTAGTAGAAAATTAGTTCGCCAACATATATTATAATGAGGACCTCGGTCAATACTTTTTTTGATTTTAATTTTGTGATCTTTACTATTTTACATACATTCACCATTGAGAAAATATTTTATCTATTGATGTAAAATTTTTGTTAGATATTGATTGGGAAGAATTAATTAATCTTTTTGCGCAGTCCCAGAAGAATCATCATAACAATAATAGATATGCCAAAGGCAAATATGCTACCCAAGACAACACCATACAAAGGATAGAAAAAATAGATCGCAACAGCATAAATCATAACACTTTGACTACCAAATATCATGGACTTTGCAATGCCGCCTGCAAAATCAGGACCATGTTCTCTAAGAGAAATCAACATTGTTGACAAGAAAATTGCTGGAAATACAGAAAAAATCCCACTGAGCACTGCCCCTATATTTGACAGAAAAACAGCTATTGCTATTACGGTACCTGCAAGCAAACCACGAAAGATTATTTTCATAGGTGTATAATGAATGCTTACGCTACCAACTGATTGTATCTTTTTAACTCGCTCAAGTAACATAAAGGTAAAAACAAGTGCTATTACATATATCATAATTGAAATAAAAATATTCTCCAAGTTAAGAACAAAGAACAGTAATGTAAGTAATGTCCACACGAGTAGTGAAGTAGTAATAGCAATGTATATGGAGCGGTATGATAAGATTGCAAAGATAAATAGAAAAACAAGATTGACACCCATCTCTGCAGGAACAACGACTGCCGATTGAGACGCGAAATACACACCCTTATTGAGAGAAATAAAGACAAATGCTACAATAATTGTAGAGGGTAGAGTCCCAAGGATACCTCCTGTTTTTGTCCCATATCGCTCAGCAATAATCGTTATTATAATAATTATAACTGCCGAGAGGACAAAAGGAATAATAACCTGAAAAAGAAGAGAATTCATTGAAATGGAGGATATGCTTATCATATAAAACGTTTATTTACGATTTGAAAAATTTAATAGTGAATAAAACTTCTACTATATGGTTAGGGAGATGAAATTAAAACGAAAATATATGATGTATATAATACTAAGCGTGGCAGTTATTGGAACGTTAATTTTAAGTGGATGTCAAGAGGAAACTACAAACCGGTGAAAAACTGGAGGAATTGACTCCTTCCACGAGAGGATGGATTGAAGTAAGTATTCCAAAGATCGCAATTGAATCAAAAACGAGTTCAGAGAATTATCTAGCATTTATGATCAATTATCCTCAGGGAATGTAGAAACAATAACTTTTACACATTTTCAACCTATGAATATGCTGTGGATCACAACGATGACAAAACATATCTTATAGAAATGTGATATCGATATCAATATGCAATACGAAGAAATTCTAAAACGGCTAAAATCTCTATCTGACCCAGAAGCAGTAAAGGGTATGGCGCGATATGGAATTAACTCCAAGAATAATCTTGGCGTTTCAATTTACAAGTTGAGACCTATTGCTAAAGAGATTGGTAAAGCCCATGAACTTGCTTTGAAGTTATGGGATTCGGGCATTCATGATGCGCGGTTACTAGCTTGTTTTATCGATGATCCGTCTAAGATTACAGGAGAACAAATGGATTCCTGGGCAAAGGATTTCGATTCATGGGATATTTGTGACCAAGCATGCACTAGTCTTTTTGATTTAACTCCTCTTGCATGGGAGAAGATTTTTGATTGGGCTGAACGAGATGAAGAGTTTGTTAAACGTGGTGCCTTCTCATTAATTGCAGGTCTATCAGTTCATGACAAAAAAGCCAGTGATGAGAAGTTTGAACAATTCATTCCTCTAATTAAAAAACACTCAGTTGACGGACGTAACTATGTTAAGAAAGCCGTTAACTGGGCTTTAAGAAATATAGGTAAACGCAATTTAACCCTCAATAAAAAGATGATAAAACTTTCAAAGGAGATTTTAAAAATTGATTCAAAAACAGCCAAATGGATTGCTACTGACGCAATTCGAGAGTTAACCAATGAAAAAACCCAGGAAAGAGTAAGAAAGAAAAAACACTAACACACCCTACTTTTTCTTGTATTTCTCGATGTTTTTGTTAGCCACCCGATTACTTATTGTAAAATACAGATAAACTGTTCCAAGTTCAATTGCAAAAATTAGTAAAAAATATCCGAATGTTGATCCGATTTTTACTAAATTCAACCCGTAATTTATTATCATTGAACCAAGAAATGGAATGAACATTCCAACTACTACAAGTGATAAGATAAGTATCAAATCTCTATTTTTCCCCATGATACTTCACCGATAAATAATTCATTATTAAAAGTTGTTACTTGTTTCGAATCATTTGGAGGGGTTCTCTACTTTGAAGTAACAACTTGTAAAACATAGTCTTTGGAAATTACAACAAAGCAAAAATCACCTAATCATTTTTAGAAATGCCACAAAAGTAAAGATTCCTATACTATTTCTATCGTTTTGTGAAAAAATTCGATGAAACGTTTTAAATACTTCATTTAGTCTTGTAGATTTGCACACAGGGGAATAAAAAATATATGGAAGACCTGTGTAAAAAACAATAGGTTGTATGTGGTTGCATCACATCTCTGGCAATATTCCCCCCCAGGCCATATACGGCGTGGTTTTTCCCCGACAAAACCAAGAAGGGGACAAAAGAAAACGCCTCTCGGCGTTCCAACCTCAAACAGTCAGACGACTTATCACTTGACATTAAGTGTTGAGTGATTTTTCGCTTGGATTTTTCAATCGGGAATTAAAAACGCCTAAGAAAACAACCTGTGGCCAGCAATAACATTTTGACCTATGGATACACCACCATCCCCATTAGGAACATTATTATGAACAGCTAATGCCAACCCTGCTTCTTTTACTCGTTTTTCAACCATTTCTGTAATCGGTATGTTATAGGATACTCCCCCGGTTATCCCGATGTTTTTAATGGCGATACTCTCTGCATTCTCGATTGCAATATCTGTAAGATTGTCAATAATTGATTTAATCATAGAGTGAGAAAGATCTGCCCTTTGTCTCTCTGTAATGGGGTTTTTTACTTTTTCTTCAAGTTGTCTAAAAAGATCAGTTGTACCAACGATACCATTTTTTACTTCGACATCAAAAGAATATTTTGCCTTGCCGTTTGCAAGATATTTCTCAAGTTTCATAGCAGGTTCACCATCGTAAGTCCTCTTTGTACAAATACCGAGATAACAAGAAAGCGCATCCATGACCCTGCCAAGACTGCTTGATAATGGCGCTTTATCCAGCATTTTGTTTAGTATATCGGCTTCACTTCCGGTGAAATACTTTTCTTTGCCGAATCTACTGAAAATAGCGAAAACAAGTCTTCGAGGATCAATTGTAGCTTTATCACCACCAAGCAGCGGAATGTTTTCCAAATGTCCAACTCGCTTAAAATCTTCAAAATTGGAAACAAGTACTTCCCCACCCCAAAATGTGCCATCACTACCATAGCCCAGCCCATCAAGTGCCAAGACAACACTTTCGCCCATGTTATTGTCAATCAAAAGTGATGCAGCATGTGCCCAGTGATGTTGCACCTCAAATAAAGGGGCCGAAAATTCCTTTGCAAACTGCTGAGCTACGTTTCTTGAATCATATCCCGGATGTAAATCCATAACAATAGCATCAATTTTCTCTTTATTCATTGTAAGTTTCATCAAATGTCGTAGACTTTCCTCTAAAAACTCCAAAGTTGAATAATACTTTGAGTTACCGATGTATTGCGTGGCATACAACTTTTTCCCGCAAGAAACAGCACCGCAGATATTTTCTCCGGCACCAACACTTAAAACACACTTATCATATGATACGTCGAGCGGTTCTGGTACAAAGCCCCGTGATTTACGCAGGAAGAATGTATTTCCTTTCCACAGCCTCAATACCGAGTCGTCAATTCTATTTGGTATATCTCTATCGTGAAGGAGATATGCATCAGCGCCCAAGGTGAACGCCTCCTCATTACATATCATCATAGGTTCACCTGGAACATTGGCTGAAGTCATAATCAAGGCATCAGCCTTCAAAAAAGAAAAAAGAAGATAATGCAAGCCAGTATAAGGAAGATACAAACCAATTGTGTCTAAACCAGGAGATACTTGTTCCGCTTTTTTCTTTCTCACCAGAACAACAGGTCTTCTATTTGATAACAATAGTTTTCGTTCGTCATCTGTTATTTCACCATACTGTTCTGCTGTCTGTATGTCCTTTACCATAACTGCAAAGGATTTCTGTGGCCTACCATACCATTTCCTGAATCTCTGCATTTCATCAATTTTGCAGCAGATATGCATACCACCCCAGGATTTTATAACACCTATTTTACCTGAATCAATGTGTTCTGCAAAACGTTTTATCGCATCTTTCTCCCCTAAATCACTTTGATTTTTATCATACAATTTATACGTTGGGCCACAACTCGGGCAGGATATTGTCTGTGCATGATAACGACGATTCAGTGTATCCTCATACTCTTTTTTACATGCTTCACAGAGAGAAAATTTATTCATCGATGTTCGTTCTCTATCGTAGGGTACATCTTTTATGAGACTGAAACGGGCACCGCATACCGTACAATTCGTAAAAGGAAAATGATGTCGTCTATTATTCGGCTCAAATAGTTCGGAGAGGCACTCATCGCAAATACCGATGTCAACTGGAATAAGTGACTGCCTTTTTCCCTCGGAACTGTGGAGAATGCGAAAATCATCAAACGTTCTAGAATCTTCCTCCAATAAAATATCAGTTATTTTAGCTATTGAAGGTAATTGTTTTTTTACTTGAGCGATAAATTCATCTGAGTCCCTATCAATTACTACTTCTACCTCAGAACCTTTGTTCAGAACATAGCCTTTTAAACCTAACTCTTTTGCAACCCGATAAATTGTTGGTCTAAAACCTACTCCTTGTACTATGCCTTTAAAGATAAGTTTCATCAAATCTTACCATTTTATTCAACAATTAAATCCTTAGAATACTTGTCAGTATCTGCAAGTAAAAATTCATTACTCATACTAAGACAGTTAACTGGACAGATATCGTTACATTGAGCACAAAACACACATCTTGCAAGATAGAACTTTACTTTCTTTTCATCAGGTTTAAATTCAATAGCACCAGATGGGCAAACCTTGATACATAGTTTACATCCAATACATTTATCTCTATCGTAGACAATCTTTCCACGAAAACCCTCAGGTGTTTCTATCGGGGGAATAATCTCTGCTTTACCGCTGTCAACATCCTCCAAAAACTTAGTGGTAGAAGATGGTATATACTTTGCAGGAAATTTATTGGTAAACGGTTTTTTGAACATCTGTGCAAATACCTGAGGGAGCATTGAAAATTTCATGCCATAAGCCTCCTTGTTTTTTCAACACTAAGTCGATGAAGCTCCTCTTTATTCAACTCATATTTTTTACCGCTATCGACTATTGCAACTCTGTTGGTACATGACATACAAGGATCTGTTGAGGCAGCGACAATTGGTATGTCTGCAATCTGCTCACCCTTAAGCATTGGAATCCACGGCATGATATTATTATACGTTGGAGCGCGAACTTTCCAAGTAAATGGATATTCCTCTCCCTCTACAAGTTTCACATAATGAATGACCTCTCCACGAGGTGCTTCCATCCGACCAATGCTTTCCCCACCTGCTTTCTTAAGCGTTGCCAGTACTTTTGCAACCTTGGGTTCAGAGACAATGTCTCCAGCAGGCATTTTATCAATACACTGCTCTATCAAATCAATTGCCTGTTTCACTTCAAGAAGACGGACAATGATTCTATCATAGACATCACCATTGACTTCGCCAGTAAGCACGTCAGGAGTAATGCATTCAATGTCAAGGTCAGCACAGGAAAAGTAGGCTTGATCAACACGAACATCTTTTTTAACGCCTGAGCCTCGAGCAGTAGGTCCAACTGCACACAATTTTAATGCATCCCCTTTTGTTAAAATACCGCACCCTTGAGCTCTCATTCTAAAGGTTTTATCGTCCAAATAAATCTTGCGAAGTTTTTCAAAATTATCTTTAAGATAATTTAATGTTTCAAAGATTTTAGAATGATGTTCTTTTGTGATGTCTCTACGCACACCACCGATGGTAATGATTCCTTTGGTAATTCGATTTCCTGTTAAATACTCAGTGAGATCAAGTACTTTTTCTCGTATTTGCCAGGTCAAAAAGAGCACTGAATCAAAACCGATCTCGTGAGCTGCTACACCAGCCCATAAGACGTGAGAACAAATCCTCTCAAGTTCAGCTTGTATAACCCGGAGATATTCTGCACGTTCTGGAACCTCTATATTTGCAATGTTTTCAACTGCAAGAGCAAATGCAGTAGGATGACAATATGAACAAATCCCACAAATCCTCTCTGCCAAGTAAAGTATCTGAATGGGATTTCTTTTTGTAGCCGTCCATTCAACAGTTCTATGAACATGACCAAGACGCACATCAACGTCAACAATTCTTTCCCCGTCAATTTCAAATTCAAACGCCACTGGTTCTTTAAGGGCCGGATGAATGGGACCAATTGGTATGTGGTAGGTTGTTTTTGTTGTCTGTTTTGTCTTCATTTTTTCACCTCATGTAAGTTTCTAATCAATTTTTGTGGCCCTGTTTCGTCTTTTCTCCATGGATATACTCCCTCAGGAAAATCATCAGTTAAAAAGACACGTCTGCTGTCAGGAATTCCTTTTATTGTTACGCCAAGCATTTCTTGTTTTTCACGTTCTGTGATGAGTGCTCCTGGAATAATATCACAAATTGTTTCAATCTCTGGTTTTGACTTTGGTAGTTCTACAGAAATATTTATTGATATCTCACCCAGAGGTACGCCATAATATATTGAAAAATGATAGATTAGTTCTATAGTTTTACCAAGATCATTTCCTGACGAAACAGCAAGATGAGGATACTTTTGTAATGTCGCGAGATGTTTTACAGAGTCCTTAAAAATGCTTTTATCAACTTTCATCCAAATATGAACAAACTCGTGTTTCGAAGATCCTTTCGTCCGTTTTTCAATACGAGTATTTTTAATTTTTGCTTTAAATTCATCTTTAAAAGATTTTACAATTTCTTCTGGGGTGAGCCGTTTCTTATCAGCCATCATTTCGCCTCCAATGTTTCAAGTTTAACCCAAGCTTTTGCAACTGCGTTTATAATTGCTTCGGGCCGTGGTGGGCAGCCAATAACATAAACATCTACTGGTATGATGTTGTCAATGGGACCTACAAGGTTATAAGATTCATAAAAAACATCGCCTGTATTACCGCAATTACCGACGCAAATAACCGCTTTTGGGTCAGGAATTTGTTCATACGTTCGCTTTACTTTGTCCACCATCTGCCGCGTCACAGGACCCGTAATTAAGAGTACATCAGCATGACGTGGTGAACCGACAAGTTTAATACCAAATCTTTCGACATCATAACGGGGACAAAGTGCTGCAATTATTTCGATATCGCATCCATTACAGGAACCAGAATTTATATGATACGCCCACAATGATTTTTTAAACGATTTTGGGAGACCTTTTGCCATAAAATTTTACCTCCAATACAGTATGAACTTCATTAGTTTCGCTTGTTGTAATCCTATAGGCTATTTAAAAATTTGTGCCCTAAAGATATATATCAGCATATTCTTGGAACAGGATCTCCGATAGGCTTATGAAGAATTCTTTTACCACCAACAACTGTGTCCAATACTACTCCTTTCATGGTATCTGTTGCTTCACCTATAATTGCCGCATTTTTACCAAGAGGGTGCTTTTTAAGAACAGAAAGAATGTCCTCGGCTTTCTCCTTTACAACACCAATAACAACCTTTCCCTCATTACCGATTTCAAGAGGATCGATTCCAAGCATATCACAAGCAGATCTTACACCATTAGGAATTGGTATTGCCTCCTCGTTGAGTATAATCCCAATTTTTGATTTTTCACTAAATTCATTTACAGTATTTGCAAGTCCCCCCCTTGTTGGATCTTTGGCGGCTACAATTCCACCCGTTGAAAGGGCGTTTTCCATGAGACCGTTTATTGGTGCTACATCCGATTTCATTTTAGTTTCAAAACCATAACCTTCACGAAAAGAAAGAAGTGCTACACCATGTTCACCCATATTTCCAGAAACAATAATCTTATCGCCCTTTTCTAAATTTGAATCAAGAAGCCACCTTTGAGTGAATTGTCTATATCGCATCACTTCTCTAATATTACTATCTAGAAACTCACTTCTTTTACCTATGCCACTTGTATTAATCATAAATTCTTGTATCGCTCCCTTCTCAACAACTTTTGTATCACCCGTAATGATAGGAACACATGCATCTTCTGAATATTTACCCATGCTTTTCACAATTTTTTCAAATGTTTCAACGGAAAAACCTTCTTCAAGAATAAAACCAGCTGAAAGAGCAAGAGGTTTTGCACCCAGTACAGAAACGTCATTAATGGTCCCACAAACTGCAAGGGAACCCACATCACCTCCTGGAAAAATAAGAGGTTGAACAGTATGAGAATCAGTTGAGAAAACAATATCATCAATGACAGCAGCATCGTCTAACATGGAAAGAGGGATCTCTGCTGAATTAGACTTCCCAGCAAAATACTTCAAAATTTTATCTTTGATGTCCATTAATTCTCCGCCTGCTCCTTGAGCAAGTCTTATTTTTTCTACCATGTCTATTCCCACAATAAATTTTCAATTTAGGCGATGCATAAATCTGATTTAAATGCTCCCTTGCAGTTTATACACAATCATATCTTCGTTTTTCTGTGTTAATGATTTAGTTGGCAGATTAGGATTAATGCATCGATGACTGCATATTATTCATTTTTATATCTTTTTATACATAAAATTTAAATATTATTAAGTATACCAAAATAAATAGGTATGCAATCGTAGAGAAGAGAGATATTTGATATCTGTCTTTTTAGATGATTGAAAAGGCATTGGGGATATTTGATATCTACCAAATGTCCTTTTTACATACCTGTCATTTTTAATCAAAGCATCTAGCAAAAT
>RCNB010001589.1_pt1 | contig 14226 bp, 14 predicted proteins | sample 2041321 | NCBI WGS metagenome assembly RCNB01 (sample SAMN09708232, study PRJNA481090) | Marine sediment metagenome, whole genome shotgun sequencing project. | reverse complement strand
GGTAGAATAAAAAAAGCTCAGTTTTCACTGAGCCTTTTAATTAAAGTCGGGTGGCAGGATTCGAACCTGCGGCCTCCACGTCCCAAACGTGGCGCGATAACCGGGCTACGCTACACCCCGAATTTTGTTTCTCAATTTCGGAATGCAAATATAGAGTTTTTCTTTAAAAACCAACAACATTTTCATAACTTTAAACTCTAATTCTTTTTTAGACCTTTAAGATATGAAATTTAGACTCCCTTTACTATGTTTAATACTTATTTGCATCTTAACATGTGCTCAAGATAAAACCCCAATAAACACCAAGAATAGCCATGAAATTATTGTCTCTGATTTAAATATTCCATGGGGATTTACATTTCTTCCAGATGGGTCTATGTTGATAAATGAAAAAGCTGGAGAACTCATCCATTTTAAAAACGGAAAGAAAACAACAATTTTAGGGTTGCCAGAAATTTATGTTCGCGGACAAGGTGGTCTTATGGATATTGTTCTGCATCCAAACTATAAAGAGCAAGGTTGGATTTACTTTTCCTATGCATCGGCAGAAGGTGAAGGTGAAGGAGGAAATACGGCAATTGCAAGAGCAAAACTCAATGGCAATAGATTAGACAATCTAGAAGTCCTTTATAAAGCCACCCCAAACACAAAAAAAGGACAGCATTTCGGATCTCGTATCGTTTTTGATAAGGATGGCTACTTATTTTTTACGATTGGCGAACGCGGTAATAGAGAGGTTAATCCACAAGATCTCACAATAGATTGTGGAAAGGTCTATCGTCTTAATGCTGACGGATCAATACCAATAGACAATCCTTTTCTTAATGAACCGAATGCTAAAAAAGCGATCTATTCTTATGGCCACAGAAACCCTCAAGGTATGACACTTCATCCAAAAACAAAGGAAATTTGGACTCACGAGCACGGTCCAAAGGGCGGTGACGAAATTAACATCATTCAAGCGGGTAAAAACTATGGCTGGCCAGTAATTAGTTATGGGGTTAATTACAGCGGTTCTAAATTCACGGAAATATCAGAAAAAGAAGGGATGCAACAGCCACTTCATTATTGGGACCCATCCATTGCTCCAAGCGGAATGGCTTTTATAGATAGCGATAAATATGGTGATTGGAATGGAAACCTTTTAGTAGGGTCTCTTAAATTTAAATATTTAGACATGTGTACTCTACAAGACAATAAAGTTATCAAAGAAGAAAGATTACTTGATGGATTAGGAAGAGTAAGATGTGTAGAGCAAGGTCCTGATGGTTATATCTACGTCGGTATAGAAAATTTAGGAATCGTAAAACTTATAAAATTATGATAAAGTCTATTAAAATAATAGTACTGTTTCTAATAATAACTTCCTGTCATTCTAACGAAAAGAAGAAAATGGATACCGCTCAAAACCAAGAATCATTAAAACTTGAAGCTAGCATAAAGCGCGGTAAAATTGTCTATAGTGACATGTGTATTACCTGTCATTTGGCTGATGGTAAAGGCGTGTTCAAAGCATTTCCTCCATTAGCAGATTCAGATTACTTAAAAGCTAATCAATCCGAAAGTATTAAAGGAGTCAAAAAAGGCATGTCTGGTGAGATGGTAGTAAATGGCGTTACTTATAATAGTGTTATGGCCCCATTAGGACTTTATGACGATGAAGTTGCTGACGTAATGAACTATATCAACAACAGTTGGGGGAATGATATTGATAACTTTGTAACACCAGATAAAGTTTCTAAATTATAAAACTCATTTTAAGATCATACTTTTTACACTTTGAAATTGCGCTAATTAAAAGAAGCTATTTTTCATTTAGATAAAAAAAACCACAATCATAGCAGCAGTTACGGTTGTTTTTAATTATGTTATACAAATAGAAAAGCACAATTTTTAAAGTGCACTTTTAAGGTGGAAATGGAATAAATAATTAACTTTGTAAGACTCAACGAAATCAAAACTAGAACATGCTTATAATAGGAATCGCAGGTGGTACTGGATGCGGAAAAACAACCGTGGTTAATACGATTTTAAACGAATTACCTGAAGGCGAAGTTGGAGTTCTTTCACAAGACTCTTATTATAAAGACACATCACATTTAAGTTATGATGAACGTGTTAAAATTAACTTTGACCATCCAAGATCCATTGATTTTAAATTGCTAGAAAAGCATCTCAAAGCGCTTAAAAAGGGTAATTCCATTGAGCAACCCGTTTATTCTTTTGTGAAGCATAATCGCACAGGGGATACTATTATAACCAAACCAAGAAAGGTAATGATTGTGGAAGGTATCTTAATTTTATCTCATGCTGAGATTAGAGATTTATTCGATATAAAAATATTTGTTCATGCTGATTCTGACGAGCGTTTAATTCGTCGTTTAAAACGTGATATTACGGAACGGGGTCGTGATATAGATGAAGTTTTAGCACGATATCAAAACACTTTAAAACCAATGCATCAGCAATTTATTGAGCCTATGAAAGAATATGCTGATATTATAATTCCTAATAACAAATACAACACAGTTGCTGTTGATATCGTTAAAACAATAATTAACGAGCGTTTATAATGGGGATTTTAAACAATAAATATCTAAAACCTTTTAAGAATATATATATTATTATTGGTATTGTCTTTGTAGTTTGGATGCTGTTTTTTGATGCGCATTCATGGTTATTTCATCATGAATTAAATTCAGATATCGAAGAATTAGAATACCAGAAAGAGCACTATAGAAACGAAATGGCACAAGATGAGAAGTCCATAAAAGAACTGAGCACAGAAGAAGGTATTGAGCGCACTGCTCGTGAAACCTACTATATGAAAAAGCCTAATGAAGATATTTACATAATTGAATACGAAGACAGCATAGCCAAACAAAAACGAGATGAGTAAATCATTATTTAATGAGTTTGAAGGAGTATCCTCAAAAGCTTGGAAGCAAAAGATTCAAGTCGATTTAAAAGGTGCGGATTATAATGACACATTAATCTATAAAAACAATGAAGGCATTGATGTAAAGCCATTTTATCATGCCGATGAATTTGAAGCTTTACCAGAAGTTTCCGATAGCAAGGCTACTGAATGGAAGATTTGCCAATCTATAGACGTTTCCGACGCCAAAGAAGCTAATTCTAAAGCTATTGATGCTATTGAACGCGGTGCTGAGAGTATTTTATTTCAAATTAAAACTGAAACCATTTCTCTTGAAGGTTTACTTCAAAATATTGATACTGAAAAAATACCCATTGAAATTAAATGTAATTTCCTTTCGGAAGACTTCATTAAAAAGGCACATCTAGTTATTGCGAGCAAAACGAAGCAACCGCTAACTTACTTCCAGACAGATATCATTGGTAATCTAGCAAAAACTGGCAACTGGTTCAACAACCTTAAAGAAGACCATATAAAATTTGAAGCCATTATAAACACAACGAATCAATTAAGTGTTGATTTAAGTTTATACCAAAACGCTGGAGCAACAATAGTTCAACAACTCACCTATGGATTAGCGCATGCCAATGAATACTTAAATCAACTAGATAATGTCATTGAGAGTAATGCAAAGCGATCTCTAAATGTGACTTTTAACGTGTCAGTAGGTTCAAACTACTTCTTCGAAATCGCCAAATTAAGAGCATTACGACAATTATGGGCAGCAGTAGCATCAGAATACGGGGTGAATACGAATTGTAAAATAATAGCGACACCAAGCAAACGCAATAAAACCATTTATGACTATAACATAAATATGCTTCGTACAACTACCGAATGCATGAGTGCGGTTCTTGGAGGCGCAAATACCATTTGCAATTTACCTTATGACGCTTTATATCATTCTTCAAATGAATTTGGAGATCGTATTGCGAGAAACCAGTTATTGGTTTTAAAACAAGAAAGTTATTTTAACAAAGTAAATAACCCTTCAGATGGAGCCTATTATATTGAAAGTTTAACCGAACAATTATCTAAAAAAACCCTTCAGATTTTCAAAACTATTGAAGCCAACGGAGGCTTTTTACAACAACTCAAGGAAGGAACAATTCAAAGAAAGATTAAAGAAAGTGCAGCTAAGGAACAAGCCGATTTTGACACTGGAAAACTAATACTTTTAGGAACCAATAAACATCCTAATTCAGCTGATAAAATGAAAAATGAGCTCGAAATAAGCCCATTTTTAAAAATTAAAAAGCGTAAAACTTTAATTGAACCAATTATTGAGAAAAGATTATCTGAAAAATTGGAAATCAATAGGTTAGATAAAGAATAAATCATGTCATAGGGAAAAGCTATGACACTCTGTGTAGGTAAAATATTTTACAAATGAATAACAAACAAATTGATCGTGCATATAACAGACTAATTGAAGCTGGTTTTGATAAACGAGACATTTCGATTCTTGAAAATGAGAAACCTGATGCCTTTAATATATCAGAGTCAACTGGTAATGATTTTTGCGCATATTATTTAGATGATAGAGGAAATCGAGAGAATGAAATTAGACTTCCTTTATTAAGTCTTTGCGTAGATTATTTAATCAATCTAAGAATCGAATCATTCTAGTAAATAATTTAATAAAATGCCAAGAAAAAACCTTCAGAGTATAACCCTTCAGAAAAAAGCTAAGAGCCAAAAGCCAAAAGCAAATAGTGATTTTTTAACTGCAGAAGACATTACGGTAAAGTCAACCTATTCTAAAGACGATATAAAAGATTTAGACCATTTAGACTTTGTTGCCGGAATTGCGCCTAATCTTCGCGGGCCTTACTCAACAATGTATGTGCGAAGACCTTGGACGATTAGACAATATGCAGGTTTCTCAACAGCACAAGAAAGTAACGCTTTTTACAGACGAAATTTAGCAGCAGGTCAAAAAGGATTATCCGTTGCTTTCGATTTAGCTACCCATAGAGGTTACGATTCAGATCACGAACGTGTCGTAGGTGACGTTGGCAAAGCCGGAGTTGCAATTGATTCGGTAGAAGACATGAAAGTATTGTTCGACCAAATTCCTTTGGATAAGATGTCCGTCTCCATGACCATGAATGGAGCTGTATTACCAATCATGGCTTTTTATATCGTAGCAGCTGAAGAACAAGGAGTAAAACCAGAACAACTAGCAGGGACCATTCAAAATGATATTCTTAAAGAGTTCATGGTACGTAACACCTACATCTACCCTCCTACTCCTTCAATGAAGATTATCTCTGATATTTTTCAATATTCGAGTAAAAACATGCCGAAATTTAATAGTATTAGTATTTCAGGCTATCACATGCAAGAAGCAGGTGCTACTTGCGATATTGAATTAGCCTACACCTTAGCTGATGGATTAGAATATATTCGTAAAGGATTAGATGCAGGCATGGATATCGACACCTTCGCTCCGCGCCTATCTTTCTTTTGGGCTATTGGCATGAATCACTTTATGGAAATCGCAAAAATGCGTGCGGCACGCATGCTTTGGGCAAAATTGGTAAAACAATTTAATCCAAAAAACCAAAAATCTTTAGCACTAAGAACACACTGTCAAACCTCTGGCTGGAGTTTAACAGAACAAGACCCTTTTAATAATGTAGCAAGAACATGCATTGAAGGGGCAGCAGCTGCCTTTGGAGGTACGCAAAGTTTGCATACCAATGCTTTAGATGAGGCGATTGCCTTACCAACGGATTTCTCTGCGCGTATTGCTAGAAATACACAAATTTATCTACAGGAAGAAACTCATATTACAAAAACAGTAGACCCATGGGCTGGCAGTTATTATGTAGAAAAGCTAACGAACGATATCGCACAAAAAGCCTGGGGACTCATAGAAGAAGTTGAAGAATTAGGTGGCATGACCAAAGCGATTGAAGCTGGCATTCCAAAATTACGAATAGAAGAAGCTGCTGCTCGTAAACAAGCACGCATAGATTCTAGTCAAGATATAATTGTTGGTGTCAATAAATACCGTTTAGAGCAAGAAGATCCTATTGCTACGCTTGAAGTTGATAACCAAACGGTTCGAAACCAGCAAATCTTACAATTAAACCACATTAAAGCGACTCGAAACACGAAGGGAGTTAGTGCTGCGCTATTAAAATTAACGGAAGCTGCCAAAACAGGTAAAGAAAATTTACTAGCTTTAGCCATAGATGCTGCTAGAAAACGAGCGACTTTGGGAGAAATCAGCGATGCCTTAGAAGTTGAATTTGGTCGTTATAAAGCACAGATAAAATCATTTTCAGGAGTGTATAGTAAAGAAATAAAAGACGATAAAAGCTTTCAAAAAGCCAGAGAACTAGCTGACCAATTTGCAAAACAAGATGGTCGAAGACCTCGTATTATGATTGCTAAAATGGGGCAAGATGGACATGACAGAGGAGCAAAAGTCGTCGCGACAGGTTACGCAGACGTTGGTTTTGATGTCGATATTGGCCCCTTATTTCAAACGCCAAAAGAAGCGGCCAAACAAGCCGTAGAAAACGATGTACACATTCTTGGAGTCTCTTCACTTGCTGCAGGACATAAAACCTTAGTGCCCCAGGTGATTGAAGAACTCAAAGCTTATGGCAGAGATGATATCATGGTTATTGTTGGAGGAGTGATCCCCAAACAAGATTATCAATATCTATTTGATGCTGGTACAGTTGCCGTTTTTGGTCCTGGCACTAAAATAAGTGAAGCTGCTATTCAGATTTTGGAGATATTGATTGATTAATTTATTAAACATGACCAAATACAAGTCTACTTTAATTCTTGTAACTCTTTTTTGGACCAGCATTTGTTTTGCTCAAAATAGTCAAGACACGCTTAAGGTCCTTTTTGTTGGAAATAGTTACACATACTATTCTAATTTACCACATTTGGTTTCTCTAATTTCGGATAGTACACAAACTAAATTGATTACATCTAAAAGTACAATAGGAGGTGCGAGATTGAGCGATCATTGGAGAGAAAAAAAAGGACTACAAACCAAGACATTAATTGAGCATGGTAATTTTGATATTGTTGTATTGCAAGATCATAGCATGAGCGCCATAGAACAGCCAGATAGCTTATTACTTTATTCCAAGAAGTTTTCGGATCTTATTAAAAAAAATGGAGCCCAACCTTATTTGTATGCTACTTGGGCTCGAGAAAAAGCACCACAATATCAAGAAACCATAACAAAGGTATATGACCAAGCAGCGCGAGATAATAATGCTGGTATTGTACGCGTTGGTGAAGCTTGGACTTTATCAAAAAAACTTAGACCTGAAATTAAATTATATTTATCAGATGGTAGTCATCCATCACCTTTAGGCTCTTTTTTAGCAGCATGTGCATTTGTGAAAGCCTTGACTAAAGAATTACCAGACAAATTACCAAATAGGTATCAAGTATTAGATATCAATGGAGAATCAGTTGACCTTGCTAACCAAAAGCCACAAGATGTTAGGTTTTGCTTAACAGTGCTAAAGGAGATCACTAATTAACACCCCCTATTAGCTGCTATAATTTTGAGCGATAAGCTGGAAAAAAACCAGTCTCTGCATCAGCTCCTAGATGTTTTTCTTCTAACATTTTATAAGCATCTTCATCAACTATGTACTTCCAAATTTTGAATTCTTCTAGGCTTTTAGAAAAACTACTTTTAAATGCAAAAAGTGAATCTTCGGCACTACCGCGGCCACCTCCAAGATTTAAACATTTAAATCCTTCTTCCGTAGATTTGATACGCGCTGTATCAATAATAAGTTTGATTGGATTTAAATCCATATATTCTTCACTAAGTCCAGATAAATGATACTGTACCATATTCCCTGTTTTTATGAAAATAGCGCCAGCAATAATTTCTTGCGTCTCATTATGCACACACATCAACAATTCAGAATGAAAGTCGCTACTTGACAAAATTTTAGAATAATATTCATTACTAAAGAAGTAGCTGTCATCAGCGTCAACTCGTCTCATATTCTCATGATACAAGTTTATAAAAGTCTCAAGATGATCTTCTATATTACCTTCTATAACAGTACAAGCCTTATTTGCTTTGTTTATATAGGTTTTTAATCGCCTACTGTACTTTTGTCTTTGAATATCTATAGGGTCATTTAAATCTACATATACAACCTTACCCAGAGGGGTAATTGACCCTAATCCTTCAAGAATTGTTTCTTCACGTTGTAAATAAGGGTGAAGTCTTGAGAAGACCGAAACAATTTTTTCGGCTTTAAAAAAGGTATTAAGTTCTTTATGAAAATTTTCTTTTTCGAACTGCTCGTCTACATTCAAAGCTAAAACACCAGCATAACCATATACAGATGTAGCGTCTTGATAGTCAGAATTTTCAATTGATCTTATAAGTAGTGGAAGAACTAAGTTTGTTAGTCCGTCTGTATATTTAATAAGTATAGGTGACTCATCTTCTGTTTTTGAAAGTTGATGATAGTCATATGTATGGTAAAAATCTGAATTTTCAACCATAGCTAACTGCTCATTCCACTCTTTCTTATCTTTTATAACTTCAATCATTTAGATCAATATTTACAGGAATTAAATTTATCAAACTACCAATTACAACAGCAGGTTTAAAGTGCCGTTTGACACAAACGAGTAGTTTTCTTCTCAATTAAATAAGGAATTTTGTCTTAGGGTAAATACGATTTATATCTTACTTATAAATCGTATTTGATTATTTCATCTAGGACTAACGCTAAACCCTAAACATTGCACCGTTTGGCTTAAGTCCAACATACGCCATACCGGCTTGATTCAACCAATGCGGCTGAATAATTCCATGTTGCAAAACAGCATGAACATCTCTGTGGGTTCTTTCGATATGAGATGAAGTATACAATGCGGCTGTACCTGCAACTGAGTAAATTTCAGTTAACATGGCTCTAGCATCGCTTGCAGCCTGAACCGAAGCAGCCCATACATCTGCCAATTGCTCATCAGTATAAGTGTTACCCTCAAGCGATTCTTCCCATAGTGTTGAAACAGCATTGTGCAGTTGTACTCGTTTAGATTCTAATATCGTCTTAGCTTTGGCAACTGCTGTTTGTACAGTCAGTCGATCACGCAAATCTGGACCTTTACCCGGTGTTACACGTTCACGGCATATTTTTATTAAATCGTCTGTAGCAGATTTCAAAATACCTAGAGCTATAGCAGCATTACCCGCTGAATTCATACAACCGATAGGTAAACGACTATAAGCATTATCTATCACCACAGGGCTATCAAAATCGATTGCGTATTTCTCGTTTACAAAAGTATCGGTTATCTCTATATCATGACTACCTGTTCCTCTAAGTCCTCCTACGCTCCATGTGTCAATCACCTTAATAGCTGATTTCGGAATAAAAAATAATTTCAATTTGGCTCCAGGACCCAATGTTTTTGGTAAATCTTCTGAGGTTACGAGGCATCGCATTGCAAACCAATCAGATAGTTCACATCCGGACACCAAAGACCATCGACCAGACACATTATAGCCTCCTGATACTACCTCAGCAACTCCTTCAGGACGTGCTGAGTTGGCATAAACATGTGATGCATCTTTAAAGATTTCTCTCATGCTATCTTCATCTAAAAATCGACCAAAAGTACATGCAAGGTGATTATTCCAAACACTCCAAGCTACAGAAGCTTCCGCGCTTGCTAATAATTCGTATGTCTTTAGCACTTCAACAGGGTTTTCTTCCCAGCCTCCAAGAAATTTTGGTAGCCCCATTCTAAACAATTGAAGTTCTTTAAGCCGCTCAACTACAGCTGGAGCAAGTCTCCGTAGACGCTCTGTTTCATTTCTATGGGCAATTGCTAATGTGTATATCTCCTGAGCTGCATCAGTCGGAAGCGTTTTTGTGTTTTGTAATGTAGTTGTGTTGTTCATAGCTGTTAAGTTTATTTAATAATTTAAAAATTATAAAATGGGGTTTTAATAATTTAAAAATACAAGTATATAATTTAAAAAGAATAGATTACCTATACTTTTGTAAAAATTAGTCTAGTAATATTTCGAATCCAAAGTTACTATTAAACCTTGATTACTACCTAATTAATTGTTCAAATGCAAAAAAAATTGATAATGTGAATTTTCCTCTATTTATTTTAAGGATATTCCCAAGGGAAATAAGAAATACTTAATTAGAGGTTATATAAAGGCCATGTTAAGCTAAGTAGAGAAATCGTTTATTTATAAATGTAATAAATAAAAGAGAGTCTAATTTATATGTTTTTTCATGAAATCAATGTTAACAACTTCAATTTTCAAAATCCATAATAAATTGTATTTTTAAACCCTCTTAAAACCAAATCATTTAATGGGTAAAATCATTGCAATTGCTAATCAAAAAGGAGGTGTTGGTAAAACAACAACCTCTATAAATTTAGCGGCTTCTCTAGGCGTACTAGAGAAGAAAGTCCTACTTATTGATGCCGATCCACAAGCCAATGCAAGTTCTGGTTTAGGGATTGATGTTGACGCTGTCGAAATTGGCTCATATCAGGTATTAGAACATACTAAGCCCGCTAAAGATGCCATAGTAGCTTCTAATGCACCTAATGTAGATGTAATCCCTGCTCATATCGACCTTGTCGCTATAGAAATAGAACTAGTAGATAAAGAAGAGCGTGAGTATATGCTTAAAAAAGCAATTTCAGAATTAAAATCTGAATACGACTATATCATTATTGATTGTGCTCCCTCTTTAGGCTTATTAACTCTAAACGCTTTAACGGCAGCAGATTCTGTCCTTATCCCTATTCAATGTGAATATTTTGCACTCGAAGGTTTAGGTAAATTGTTAAATACTATTAAAAGTGTACAAAAAATTCATAATGAAGCGTTAGATATCGAAGGCTTATTGTTAACAATGTTCGATTCTCGCTTGCGTTTATCTAATCAGGTCGTTGAAGAAGTTCAGAAACACTTTAGCGATATGGTTTTTAAAACTATTATCCAGCGAAACGTGCGTTTAGGGGAAGCACCAAGTTATGGCGAAAGCATTATTAATTATGATGTGAGTAGCAAAGGTGCAGCAAACTATTTAAGTCTAGCTAAAGAGCTGATTAAAAAAAATGAATTGTAATGGCCAAAGCAACTAAAAAACAAGCATTAGGACGTGGACTTTCAGCCTTGTTGAAAGATCCTAAAAACGATATTAGTTCTGCTGAAGATAAAAATGCAGATAAGGTCGTTGGTAACATCGTTGAACTCGATTTAGAAAGTATTGAAGTTAATCCATTTCAGCCTAGAACTAACTTTAATGAAGAATCGCTTAGAGAATTGGCTTCTTCTATTCGCGAGTTAGGTGTTATTCAGCCTATAACGGTTCGTAAATTAGCCTTTAACAAATATCAATTAGTTTCTGGTGAACGTCGTTTTAGAGCATCCAAATTAATTGGTTTAGCCGCAATTCCTGCTTATATAAGAATCGCAAACGATCAAGAGTCTTTAGAAATGGCTTTGGTTGAAAATATTCAACGCCAAGATTTAGACCCAATAGAAATTGCACTATCCTATCAGCGTTTAATTGACGAAATACAATTAACTCAAGAGCAAATGAGTGAGCGTGTTGGCAAGAAACGCTCTACTATAGCCAACTATCTGCGTTTATTAAAATTAGATCCTATTATCCAAACAGGAATTCGAGATGGTTTCATTAGTATGGGCCATGGTAGAGCCATGGTAAACATTGAAAGTCAGATTGACCAACTCGAAGTTTACGAAAAAGTCATTAGCAACAAATTATCAGTAAGATCTACAGAGCAATTAGTAAAGAACTTAAATTCAAATTCAGAGAATATACCAGAATTTGCATCAACTGAAACACCAAAGTATATTAAAAAAGGAGTTAAAGAATTTTCAGAATACTTTGGTCACAAAATAGACGTTAAAATAGCAAAGAATGGAACTGGAAAGATCACCATACCATTTCATTCTGAAGAAGATTTTAACCGAATTAAAAAATTAGTACAACGTGCTAAATAAACGCATACACATTATAATTCTGTGCCTATTTTCAGTACTCTATTCATTTTCTCAAACGGATAAAGACAGTACAAGTATTGCCTTAGATGAAAGTCCAATTAAGGTGAATGAAACTTTAACCAAAGAAGCTATTGATCCTTTAAGACCATCAAAAGCAGCATTTTATTCGGCAATCTTACCAGGGTTAGGACAAGCTTACAATAAAAAATATTGGAAAATACCGATTGTTTGGGGAGCCATAGGGGCAGGTATTTATTTCTATGTAAGTAATGACAAACAATTTGATCGCTACAGAGATGCTTATAAAAGACGCTTAGCAGGTTTTAAAGATGATGAGTTTTATGGACCGAATGATTCACCATTCATCTCAGATGATGGACTTATTAGAGCACAACAACAATTTAGGCGAAATAAAGACTTATCACTTTTAATAACTATTGGACTTTATGCCTTAAATATTATCGATGCCAATGTAGACGCACATTTATTGCAGTTTAATGTTGATGAAAATTTAAGCCTTAGTCCGCATTATCAATACAACCAAATGGAAAACACTTCGGATTTAGGACTAACTCTTAATTTTAAATTTTAAGCTCTTAATAGCTGTTTGGCAGATGATAAAAAACGCAGATCAATACAACTACTTTAGAAACCAATAATCTATAAAAAATTAGAAAAAGATGAAAATTGCTTTACTCGGTTATGGTAAAATGGGGAAAAGTATTGAGGTTATCGCATTACAACGTAATCACAGTATTTCTCTAAAAGTATCTGATGCTACTTCTGACTATGACTTTTCAAATTCAGATGTTGCTATAGATTTCAGTATACCATCAGTTGCTGTCACTAACATTAAAGCGGCTTTAGATGCAGGTGTTCCTGTAATATCTGGCACCACAGGTTGGCTAGACAACTACGATGAAATCATAGATTACTGTAAATCTAAGAGCGGAACATTTTTATATGCTTCGAATTTTAGCCTTGGTGTCAATATTTTTTTCGAGATTAATAAGAGGTTGAGTCAGTTAATGGCTACTGTAGATGGCTATACTACCGAAATTGAAGAAATTCATCATACACAAAAATTAGATGCTCCAAGTGGTACTGCCATTACTTTAGCAGAACACATCATAGAAAACACTAATTACAACAAGTGGACTTTAGATGACCCGAATTCTGATGAGATTCACATTAACTCTAAGCGCATTGAAAACGTTCCGGGAACTCATGAAATCACTTATAATTCTGAAATAGACGCTATAAGCATAAAGCATACGGCACATAATCGTCAAGGTTTTGCCATGGGAGCTGTTATTGCAGCAGAATGGATTAAAGACAAAAAAGGCATCTTTAGTATGAAAGATGTGTTAAACATTGGTTAATTTGCCGAAGTTTTGAAACAAATTAAAATAATTTTCAACCTACACGATACAAAATAGAACATTATGAGCTGGACACAGTGGTTTATCTTTTTACTCATATTACAAATTATTCATGGCTTAGGCACCTGGAAATTATATATTAAAGCTGACAGAAAAGCTTGGGAAGCCTTTGTACCTATTTACAATGCTGTTGTGTTAATGAAAATTGTTTCTCGTCCTTGGTGGTGGGTCATATTACTATTTTTACCGATTGTAAATCTTATTATGATTCCTGCAGCTTGGGTCGAAACCGCAAGAGCTTTTGGGAAAGACACTAAATTAGATGCGTTTTTATGTATTGTTACTTTAGGTTTTTACCTTTATTATTTAAATTATGTTGCCGATGTCAGCTATGCAAAAGATAGAAAGCTAACACCAAAAACCGCTTTGGGAGAATGGATTACTTCTATTCTATTTGCTATTGTGGCAGCAACGATAGTACATACATATTTCTTTCAACCATTTGTTATCCCGTCGTCATCTTTAGAAAAATCATTATTAGTAGGTGACTTTCTTATTGTAAGTAAAATACACTATGGGGCTAGGGCACCAATGACTACTGTTGGAGCACCAATGGTACATGACACTATTCCTGTGTTAAAAAAGAAATCTTATTTATTTGACGACAACTTTGACGAACGAAATACATCTTGGTTAAATAAATTACAGCTCCCTTATTTTAGACTGCCAGGTTTTGAAAATATTGAACGTAATGACATCATCGTTTTCAACCAGCCAGCAGATACTTTGCTGGATATGAATAAATTTAGACCCGATCGTAATTATTACAAACCTATTGACAAGAAAACCAATTTAGTTAAACGCTGTGTTGGAGTTGC
>RCNB010001634.1_pt1 | contig 14227 bp, 9 predicted proteins | sample 2041321 | NCBI WGS metagenome assembly RCNB01 (sample SAMN09708232, study PRJNA481090) | Marine sediment metagenome, whole genome shotgun sequencing project. | reverse complement strand
ACTTTCTCAGCGATCATAAAATCAAGCTCTGTATCTATATCCAGAGCGGTTTCCCTCGGCGTGATTACCGCCGAAATCCTACCCATTAATTGCGAGATAGATTCCTCGTTTTCATAGAGTATTTTCCTGCTAAGCGCATATATCTGCCCGGTTAGTTCGTAGGCCTTCGGTTGCTTTTGTCTCGGCAGCCAGGGGATAGCACCTTCAATGTAAGGCTCAACAACATCGTCAGAGACTCGCCAAAGCCTGTTAGGCGAAACGTGTGAATCCGTAAATGTTGCAACACTATCAGCCTTATTCTCCATCAAAATCTGTATGCACTTTTCCAAGTCTTCTGCTCTTCTAAAGGGTGATGTTGGCTCGAGAAGGAGCACAATATCAACATCCTCCCCACCATCCTCGACCGTACGAACAGCATGCCTGATTGCATCTATTACTAGCGAGGTATCCGCCGCAAGCTCGTCTGGCCTTATTATGATTTCAGCGCCATGCGCCATTGCGACGTCGGCAATTTTGTAATCGTCGGTGGAAACAACCGTTTTAGTAATAAGAGAGCAATTTAGCGATGCTTCAATGGAATGAGCAATCAATGGCTTGCCTGCAAATTTCCGAATATTTTTACCAGGCATTCCTTTAGAACCCCCGCGAGCGGGAATTATCGCCAATACGCCTTTTTCTTGCATAGAAACGGACTCTTCTGCGATTGAACTATCAACTTTAGGCATTGTGCTGTTTCATCCAATCAACAGTGGATTCAACACCTTCTCTTGTAGAAAATGGAAGCTCGCCACACAACTGCTTAACTCCGTCCATGTCGAATATGGCGTTCGTTCTCATATTATTAAAACGGAATGTTGACATAGGTGGCTCTGCATATCCTAGTCGCTTTAAGATATCCCCAAGACCGGCTGCGACGATGAATATCGCGACAGGAATTTCTCTAATTTTCCGACTATTAGATGCTTTTTGAATCATTTCTCCCCACGCTTTGAGTTCGATTGGGACATAGTCCGCTAAGTAGAATGTTTTGGAGCGGACCATTTCCTTGGAACATGACGCCAATTTTGCGAGCTCATGTACGGCATTCAAAACAAATCCATAGGAACGCATTACTTTTAGATTTTTTGGATGAAAATAGTAGCCTTTCACAACGGCAGTAAAAAACTTTTTGTACGGAACATCAAACCACGGACCCCATATTGAAGTGGGCCTCACTATCAGCCATTCAAAAGCGTCTCCTATCTCTTCCCTAACTATCACTTCCCCCGCTACTTTGCTCTCTCCATAAAACGTAGAAGGCATGTAGTCGGTGTCATTCGTTGGTTGATAACCCAATTTACAAACAAGCATTGATGATGCAAATACCACTCTCTTGAGGTTGGACACACCTTTTGCCGCACCCACCAAATTAGATACGCCTCGTGTATTTGCTGCATAATCTTCAATGTTTTTGCCATCTAGATCAGTCCTAGCGGCCAGATGAAACACGTAATCTGGATTAAAGTCCTGAACCGCTTTCAACAACGCGCTTCCATCCAGAATATCAGCACGATGCCAGTAATCAGCATGCAATACATTCCTGGGTGGGCAGATATCGTAGTTCATGACTTCGACGTCATGGTCAAGATAATACTGAACCAAGTTGGTCCCGATGAATCCTGAACCTCCGGTAATAAAAACTCTTTCCATCTTCACCTTAACCTTTCACCTCAACCCTGCTTTTCAGATGGATCGTATCATTTGATTTTGGTCTCTTGCACTGGAATTGTCGCTTGTAGAGATTGGTGACATGCCTGGGTTTACCTTATGGCGGATTAGGCTGCGCCACCCGATGATTCATTTTCAGGTGCCCGTACCGTCGTTTTTCAGTTCATTCTGAAGCTCTTCGATCTCGGCACGAAGAACCTCGTGTTCCTCTATCTTGCGTTGCAAGAAGCGTACGCTAATTTCCGCCTTTTCCCTGAAACCATTAGGAGTAAGAAGATATAGGTAGGCGCGCTTGTTGGCGTTGTTTTTAAAATTGCGCGCCTTGACCAAACCCTTATCGACCAGCGCCCCAAGACAATAGTTTGCCTTTCCCAAGCTGATACCAAGATGCTCGGCTAGCTCCCTTTGGCTGACTTGGGGTTTCTCCGCCAGGTGGCGCAAAAGCTTGAGGTGGATTTCCTTATCTATTTTGCTCATCTGATTCCGTCTTCGTTCGGGCACGCTACCGCCCTGCAGTACCCCAAGGCACCGCATCAGGAATAGCAGCGGGGCCAATCTTTAGTCGATCCGTTGCAACATCCGCGCGTCGATCTCAACCGCAGTTTTCCGACCGAGAATTTCAAGCAACAACAGTGATCGGGTGCGACCTCGACGCTCCTCAAAAACGCCCTCCAAGGCGGCGAAAGGCCCGTCGAATACTCGCACCTTGTCTCCCTTTTTTTGGTCAATCGAATTGAGAGGGATCAGGCCGTTTTCCGGATGCTTGCGGGTTTTCAGCCCCGCGATGACCGACGCAGGAATCTTGATCAACTCAAATCCGGCACGAACCAGACCCACAACGCCTCGGGTGGAGCGCACTGTCGCGAGACTTTGTACTTCCGGGGCGGCGTTCAAGAACAGGTAGCGGGGAAACAGCGGTTTTTTTCGCGTTTTGGTCGGTCCGGCGCGACATTGGTCAGGTTCCTCAGCCATGGGTAAGAAACACTCAAACGCCTGCCCCTCAAGGTTGAGCAGCGCGATATGTTCCTGCCGTGGCTTCGTATAGACGGCAAACCAGTTAGGGCTACAAACGCTCAAAACACCTCCGAATATTCCTGCCTTCTGTGCAACGCCGTTGCGAGCATAACACCATATGTTCAACAATTGAACATGTATTGGGAGGAGACGCTAGAGTTTGACACCCTGGCTTTTGCGATATTTTTACGAGCAGACTGCTTCGCTTAAGTGTTGGTCTCGGCGCCTAATAAACGCTGTTCACGCTTCATCGCCTCACTGTCTTGAAGAAGACCGATCTTGCTTGAGCGACGTGATCTGTATTCATGAAAATTAATGAATTGAGCTAATTTGGAGAGAGGCTTGAGGTACAGCGTGTACCAAGCAGCTTTCAGTCCATTCACCTTCCAGGCCTTCCTGTCTTGTTTATTGGCCCTTAATCTGTTCGCAAAAGAAACGTTGCTCATCCCTCCCACACGCATCTTGACCAGCACGCGATCAATATAGCGGGGCTGCAGTGAATGTTTATACAACATACGTAACATTAGCTCGTAGTCAGCGGCTGATTCGAAATCCAAACGAAACGAGCCGTACGTATCATAGGCACTCTTGCGAAGGAAGAATGTCGGGTGTGGCGGCATCCATCCAAATTCGAACGACCTACTTTTATACGCTCCGGAAACCCAGCTCCGTTTGATCATTTTCGAATTGCTTCGGTCGACGTAATGCAGATCTCCATAGACGGCATCTATACCCTCCACCGCCGACCTTGCAACATCCCTCAATACGTCTTTATCAGCATAGAAATCGTCTGCATTGAGCATGCCCACAAATTCACCCGTAGCAGCCTCTATGCCCTTATTGGCTGCATCGTACATGCCGTTGTCTTCTTCGGTGATAAGCACCGAAATCATGTCGCGATTCTGCGCAATGATAGCAAGCGTCTCATCCGTTGAGCCGCCGTCGATCACTATATATTCGATATTAGGATGACTTTGACGTCGAATTGATTCAATAGTGTCGGCTATGGTTTCTGCCGCATTGAAGCATACGGTTACTACCGATACTTTCACGCAATCTGTTACGTTTTCTTGAGGCAGTGAGGCGCTGATGATTGTGCTCGGCATGACCTTCGATAGTTTCCGAACACCAAGAAAGTACGCCGCGCCCAGCAATGCAAATAGGGCAAACATTAAACCGTCGGAAGCACCGGCGAGATGACCGCATAATCCGATGGCGCCGCCGAGCAATGCCAACACCGACATAACCATCAGTGTCTGGCGAATTGACAGCCCATGATCCTGCAACAAGTGGTGCAGATGCTGCCTGTCACCCGACAATGGCGAAACGCCCTTAAGCATGCGACGCATCGTCGTCGTAATGACGTCGAACACCGGCAATGCGACAAACCACAGCGCCGTTATCGGTGCTATGACGGCCGCCTCACCCTGGCTTAGCGCCAATGAGTGCCAGACGATAGCAAGTCCTAAAAACATACTGCCCGCATCGCCCAAAAAAGTACGTTGCCGTCTTAGACGGTGGATTGGAAGGTTAAAGAGGAAAAAAGCGCCAATAGCGCACAATAGAGCTAACAGACTGGCCTGCAATGCCGTAGCGGAGGGTCCTGCAACAACCAGCAAAAAAGCCAATGCGATAAACGCAAGCACCGAGGCGAGGCCATCGATGCCATCGATCATGTTCCAGGCGTTTATCCCGCCCACGATCACCAAAATCGTAAACGGAACTTCGAGCCAGCCCATCTCCATCGTACCGCCCGAAAACGGTGCACCGATCGTATTGACGACCAGCCCAGCGCCGAAAATCGCAGCCAGAGCAACCATAAGCTGAATTACTAGCCGCACCATCGGATTGAGCACGAATCGGTCATCCACGGCCCCGCTGATAACGAGCAGCGACCCAATAATCACAAATGCTATGTTTGGCGCAAGAAAATCAGCGTGGGTAGCCAGTGCAAATATATAGCCGGCCAGGATGGCAAGCCCACCGACGAGTGGCACGTCTCCTTGGTGATGTTTCAATGCGCCGGCCGTGTCCAGCAATCTAACTTTTATCGCTGCAGGCCTGAATACGCGTAACGCAACGTAACTAACGGAAAAAGCCAAAAACGCAACGGCATATATAGATGTGTCTATCATTATCTGATTCAGCCTTTAAGGGCTTGATCCCCAGGTAAAATTACAAGCGAACAAACAACCGCTTCCTTGCGACTTTGTAGCACCACCAGCCAGTGTTGTTTTGCTTCTTGAGGCCTAAAACAATCGAGAAGATTGAAGTATTGACAGCGCTGTCATATCCTTATGCCAGCAATAATACTCGGACCTGACAGCGCTGTCAATTAGACATAATCTAAGGATTCAGACTCAGAATTAGCGTTCGTGTTGATCTTGCCGCTGCCAGACACGGCCGGGCCCGGCCTAGGTTTCGGCTTAATGGACTTAAAACAACTACCTGTGCACAATCCCACCCGTTCAACAGTGCATTTTGAGAACCGTGGCGAAATTGGGCGACGGATTTTCAGAAGCATACATCGTAAACGGTTACTGGAATTGCCGAAAATGTCGCAGATTAATGGAAATCATGTTTTTCGATGCCGCACGGTAGCCGCTGTATGACTGCAAATACTGAAAACGATCCTTTCCACAGCTCTTCTCCAGAATTCGATGAGGATGATTTCGATTTGAGCCACTTTCTCGGCGGATTGATCGAGAATAAATGGCTGATAATTAGCATAACGCTGGCAGCGTTTTCGTTGGGAGTCGTATACACATTCCTGGCGACCCCCGTCTACAGAGCCGATGGCCTGCTGCGAATCGAGGAAAACAAACCCGCCGTTGGAACACTTGATGTTAATGCATTATTTGAGCGCAACACTTCCGTAAACGCTGAAATCGAGATGCTGCTATCTCGTTCGGTTTTGGGCGCGGTTGTCGATAAGCTCAAGCTAGACATCAGTGCGGCGCCTGACTATATGCCGATTATCGGAGCGGCGCTTGCTCGGCGCGCTTATGAAGATGAGCGCAACGCGATTCAGGTCGATACGCTTGACGTTCCAGAATACCTGATTGGCTGGCCACTGAATCTGATTGTCGAATCCGACGACAGCTACCAGGTGACAACACAAGACGGTGATCTGGTGCTCAATGGCATAGTCGGGGAGTTAGCCCGCGCAGATTATTACGGAGAGCCGGTCTCTGTTTTCGTGTCGGAACTTTACGCGAACACCGGTGATACTTTTCACATTGAACGACTGCCGCGACTCTATGCTATTGAAAACCTACAATACTCACTGCGTATTCGAGAAAGAGGTGTTGATTCAGGCATCCTTGAAATAAGCGTTGAAGGCACGGACCCCGAGAAGGTCAGTCAGCAAGTCAATGAGATCGCTAACGTCTACGTCCGTCAGAATGTTGAGAGCAAGTCGGCCGAAGCAGAGAAGACGCTCGCGTTTCTTGATGGGCAACTTCCTTCCATCAAGCAGGCGATGGAAGCGGCTGAAGTGACAATGAACGAGTACCGCCTCGAGAAAGGCTCTGTTGATCTGCCGCTTGAGACTCAGGCGATACTTGAAACTATCGTTTCAGTCGAAGGAGAACTGAACGACCTAATGCGAGAACGCGACAAGGTCACTCAAAGCTTTACTCCGGCACATCCCGTAGTTATAGCGCTGGACAAGCAAATAGAACGGCAGAATATTGAGCTTGGCGAACTTAATGGTCGGGTTCGCAGTTTGCCAAGTACGCAGCAAGAAGTACTGCGACTTGTCCGAGATGTCGCGGTGACTACCGAACTCTATACCATCCTATTGAATACGGCGCAGGAACTTCGAGTGGCTAAAGCCGGTACAGTTGGCAACGTTCGAATAGTGGACGCTGCTGTGCCCCGCTACAGCCCGGTCAAACCCAGAGGGCTGTTGGTGCTCGTGGCTTCGCTGATGCTCGGTGCCTTTATCGCTGTCGCAGTGACCATTACCAGGAGGGCGCTGAGCAATGGCGTTGAAGATCCTGACGCAATCGAAAAGCGGGTCGGCATACCTTTATACGCAACGATCGCTCATAGCAAACGGCAGGATAGTCTCTATAAAGACCTCCAGTCTAATGACGCGTATCACGCCATACTTGCCATCGACAGCCCAAACGATGTCGCCATAGAGAGCCTCAGAAATCTTAGAACCGCAATGCACTTTGGCATTGCGTACGCAGTCGAGAACAATTGCATTATGATCACAGGGCCTAGTCCCTCCGTGGGTAAGTCATTTGTCAGCGTTAATCTGGCGACAGTATTGACCAGCAATAACAAGAAGGTGCTGCTCATTGACGGAGATATGCGCCGAGGACACCTCCACAAGTATCTGGGAGTTAAAAGGGACAGCGGCCTTTCCGATTACATCTGTGGTGAGATCGAGCTTGATCAAGCCTTGCACCAAACACCGGTAGAAGGCCTAACGCTAATGCCTACCGGTAAGATATTGCCCGATCCCTCCGAGCTGTTGGAGCACGAACAGTTCGCTGAATGCCTGAACGAGTTGAAACCAAATTTCGATCATATAATTATCGATTCGCCACCTGTTCTTGCGGTTACCGACGCTATGATTATTGGTCAATTGGTTGGGGCGACGATGATGGTACTCAAATCGGGGGCACACCCGATGCGCGAGATTGAATTGAGCGTAAAACGCCTGCATCAAGCAGGCGTTAAATTGAACGGCTTAGTGCTCAACGGCATTAGCATTCGAAGCAAGCATTATGGCATTGGAAATTATAGCTACCAGAATTCGCACGCCGACTAGACGTGCATTGCTAATTCTCCCGTGCCACCCTGGGCAATATTAAACGCTCTTGATGCCGCGATGACTGGCAAGACGCCGAGCTGCCTCGCTAGGGCGATAGTGTAATTCTTGAATCGCCTGATCGACGCGCGCTTGAGTCGCTGCGCGGACGTGTGGCTCGCCGTTGACCACACGCGACACCGTTTTTATCGAGACGCCCGCAAGCTCAGCAACATCAAAAACAGTAGCCTTGATGCTTGAATTATTCACAAACGAAGTGTGCAGCTTGATCATAGAAGCACATCAACGGACTCACCTTGCTACTGCGCTTCGCGGGTAACTTTTTGCAGCAGTCGTCAGCAACAGCTGCTGCGGCAGTGAATGACGAGATCGTTTTCGTCCCTGCCCGGCTGAAGAAAAATGGGTTGCGGTTGGTCTTAGCTTGCTTGGTCATGGTCCTTCTCCTACGGAACTTCTCTATTGATCTACCCGAATCCGGTCTTTGGGTTCGATGAGTCAACATTAGGCGTTGCGGGAAAAGACCACAAACGAAAAAAACTCAACTCTAGGTTGAGAAATATTCAGGTTTGATTCTTGAAGTTTTGTAATATCCAGTCACGCAAAAGAAGTACACTTTTGTCGCTGACTTTATCTTCCTTTGTGACCAGGTAGTAGCCAACATCGGCGACGAGTTCCTTGTTGAAGAGGCGAACGATGCTGCCCTCGTCGAACCAGAGTTTGCCGACCGGCACCGGCACCAACGCAGCGCCAATTCCTCGTTGTGCTGCACGAACAATAGCGATCATCGAATCGAGACGAATGACTTTGGTGTTATCCGGAATTTGAATGCCCGATGCTTCGGCCCATTTTGCCCATGCATCGGGGCGAGACTCATGCACGATAATTGGAAACTCACTGACAATCTTCTTCTTTTTGACTGTCATATTCTTCTTAAAGTCTGGCGAACCTGCCGGCAGCATGCGTAGAGGAAAGAGCAGGCTTGATGGCATGTCGGTCGGAGGCGATCGAAACAGGCGAATCGATAAATCGGAGTCTGCTGGGTGCTTTTCCGTGGACTCGTCGCTCGTGCCAACCTGAATATCAATTTCCGGGTGTCGCACCGCAAATTCGCTCAATCGAGGAACAAAGTACTCGCTAGCAAAGAACGGTTGCACCGAAATTCGAATTGAACTGCGGACCACACCGGATTTGTGTCCAGTTACAACACTATCCAACTGTTCGATCAGCGGACTGACGTCCGCGTACAGCGACTCGCCCGTACTCGTAAGTACGCTGTCGCGACCGATGCGCTCAAACAGCGGCGCACCCAGCTCATCTTCCAGGCTCTTTATCTGGTGACTAACGGCCGAAGCCGTAACGTGCAGCTCTTCGCTTGCTTCGCGAAAGCTGCCGTGCCGAGCGGCGACACAAAACGTTCGCAAGCCGCGCAATGATGGTTTCGATGTGAGCATCATTGTCGCCTATTTGAGAACATCCTTCGGCGTGCGATCGACGTTGAATAAACCCCAGTGCTTTTCAGCGCCAAGACTGTTGTTTGGATCGCCCTTCCACGGTTCGTCAAATGCCGCAAAGAAGAATACGGTTGTATTCGTCGACTTTGCCCAAGCCGCTAACTCGCCATAGTATCGAGTCTGATTGGCCTCGCTCGCGCGACCATCAAATTCGATTGCGACAGTTGCCCAGCCCGCCTCAAGAATCGCGATTGGCTTCTCTGGCAGCGCCGCATGCACGCCCTCGATGTTTTCGATTGTGTATGCCAGCGCTTCGCCGATCTCCTTCTCTTCCCATGCTGGGTAGGTATGCACCCCCAGAAAATCAACCACGGCTGCCAGCGGCGCGCCATCGCGAATCCACCACGCGTAATTGTCGGCGACGGTTACCGGCTGATCGATCGCCGATTGAACCTGCTGCACATAGGCAATGACGTTCTCGAGCGGCACCATGTGATCGTTCCAGTCGACCAGCGCTTCGTTGCCGACATTGACGGCAATTACGATATCGTCGAATTGCTGCGCAAGTTCGATACCTCGTTGCAACTCAGCAGCATTTCGCAAAGTGTTGGCGGCCAGCTCGTCGTCAGGAATGGGTTCATCCAGCCACGGGCATCTTTCGTGGTTGCTGAACTCTGCTTCCAGCCACATGCCGAGCAACACTTTGACCGGTAGATCGTGTTCTCGAATCAGCCGCAGCGTCGTCAATGAATTCTCACCCGAATCGTAGAGGCGAATCAGTTTGAAGTCGTGCGCGACCAGGATATTAAGGTCTTCAAAAATCTCGGCGTCGCTTGGATTCACCGCACCATCGCCGCGATCGGGGTGCTGTCCTTCGCGAAACCCTGAGTAGGCAACAGCCATCGTCTCGCCGAACAACAATGCATCCGGCGATTGTTCAAACTTGCTGCAGCCTGCGAATGTAACCAGCAGCACCGCGACAAGCAGAAATGCGGCGAGATATCTTATATGGAAATTCATTGCCTCTGCCGTCGGCACCGGTTGGTGATATTCATGTTCTCAGCCCTCGACTATCCAGAACTCGGTACGCAGTTCCGTTTCTGAGCTGCCGCCAATCCACACGTGGAATTGGCCCGGCTCAATTGTCTTTTTCATATCGCGTCCAAAGAATGCGAGATCGTCGGTATGCAATTCAAAGTCGACGCTAACGGTCTGACCCGGCGCAACGTGGACACGGCGAAATCCTTTCAACTCTTTGACTGGCCGGGTCACGCTCGCCACAACATCACGCATATAGAACTGCACGACTTCATCCGCCGCGACATCACCGTGGTTGGTCAGATCTGCACTGACTGTCACTGTCTCGCCGAGCTTCACTTCGTGTGTACTGCGGCGAATGTTCTGGTAGTCGAACGCTGCATACGACAAGCCGTGTCCGAACGCGAATAGCGGCGTAAACAAGGTGTCAAGATGAAACGCGCTCATGCCAAGCGACGTTTGTGGAGCGCGTGAGTCTATCTCTTCGATGTGAGCGATTGTTTCCCAGGAAGCCGGCTTGCCGGAGTTCTTCTGGCTGTAGTAAATAGGGATCTGGCCCACCATACGAGGGAATGTCGCGGGCAGCTTGCCCGACGGTGACTCGATACCGAACAATAAATCTGCGATCGCGGGCCCACCCATCGTCCCCGGGTGCCAGGCGAACAAAATCGCATCCACCTGGTCGACGATATTCGTTAGCGTCAGCGGCCGGCCCGCCAGTATGACGGCAATCACCGGCTTTCCAGTTTCCCGTATGCGGCGCACGAGCTCTGCCTGATCACCAGGCAAGCTAATGTCAGCGCGGGAGTGCGCCTCTCCCGAGAGGATCGACTCCTCACCGAGAAACAGGACCACCGCATCCGAATCGGCTGCGACTTCGACCGCTTCATCAAACGACTCGCTGACTTTGCTGCGTGAATTTTCCATCGCCCGCAAATAGCGAACATCGAGGTCGTGGCCAACGAGGCTATGAATCGCGTGCATGGGCGTTACGCTGAGCTCCACATCTCCGTCGAAAATCCAGGTACCCAGTTGTTGATATGGGGCATCTGCTAACGGTCCAATCACGGCCACCGAATTCAACTGGTCGGCTGATAATGGCAACGTGCCATGATCATTCTTCAGCATGACGACACTTTGCAGCGCTGCCTGCCGCGCCGTTTGCATCGCATGTTCGTTTGCGATCGGGGGTAGTTTCGTTGCATCCGTATAAGGGTTTTCGAAAACTCCCAGCCCGAATTTGACGCGCAGAATATTCGCAACGGCGTTGTCGATGGTGTCCAGGCTGACTCGACCGTCATCGATCAGTTCAGCAAGATGGTATGCGTAGGCATCGCCGGCCATTTCCATATCAACTCCTGCTGTCACTGCCTCATACGCTGACTCCTTGTCGTTCGCCGTCAAACCATGGACTTGCAGCTGACGAATCGAGTCCCAGTCGCTGACGACCAAACCATCAAAACTCCATTCGTCTCGCAGCACCTGGCGCAGGAGAAAATCGTTGGCTGTAGCAGGAATACCATTCAGATCTGAGAAAGATGTCATCAGCGTCGTTACACCCGCGTCCACAGCCGCTTTGAACGGCCGCAGATAGACGTTGCGTAACTTTGTTTCGGGGATATTCGTAGTCGCGTAATCGCGACCGCTTTCCACAGCACCGTAACCGGCGAAGTGTTTGGCGCAAGACGCGATTGATCCGGTCGCGGCAAGATCGTCAGTCTGAAAGCCTTCGACCATTGCGACAGCAAGCTCGCTCGTTAGTAACACACACTCGCCCAGACTCTCGGCAATGCGGCCCCAACGTGCATCGCGAGAAATATCAATCATCGGCGCGAACGTCCAATTGATGCCGGCTGTTGCCGCCTCGAGTGCAGCAACCCGCGCGCCGTCTCTGACAACATCGGGATTCCACGAAGCCGCCTGCCCTAGCGGGATCGGCATAATGGTCTTGAATCCGTGAATCACATCGCGGCCGACCAGGAGCGGGATACCAAGCCGGGACTCCTCGACCACGATGCGCTGCAGCTCGTTAACGGTATTAACATCAGCAACGTTGAGCACCGAGCCGATTCGACCCGCTCGAAGACCTTCTGCGAGATACTCAGGCGCGTATCCCTGGCTGGCGTCGCACTGACACATCTGGCCGATCTTCTCGGCGAGGGTCATTTGCTGCAACAACGCGTCGACGCGTTGTTCGATTGTCGTTTGTAGGGTCATAGGAGTTGCAATGGATGCGCTCATAGTTGTGCTCGGCGGCCTGAGGATGACTAATGGCCGTATCTTGTGGGCGTATGATCAATAATATAAGGAGATCTTGGCAACATTTGACAGCGCTGTCAATTTGATACAGGATTCAATTAATAATAAGAATGCCATCATTAGGGCCGGGGATCCGATGTTATGAGCAGCGCCACTCACCACCAGACAGCACCTGAAGACCGCATCCCGTTTCATCAAAAGCTGATCTATGGCGCGGGCGCTTTCGTAAATAACATTCTCGCGGCGGCGATGGGCGGCATGGTCATCGTTCTCAATCTCGGCCTTGGCATGAATCCGGCGCTAGTAGGACTATTGGGCGCCCTGCCTCGAATTACAGATGCCATCACAGACCCGCTGATGGGATTTATTTCTGACAACACCGAGTCACGCTACGGTCGCAGGCGTCCGTATATTTTCGTCGGTGCCATTTCAGTCGCCATCGTCTTTGCATTGCTGTGGCAGTTGCCGCTCGGCAAGTCAGAAGCTTTTTACTTTTGGTATTTCCTGGCCGGCTCGATCATTTTTTATCTTGCCTATACCGTGTTTGCGACGCCCTGGGTTGCACTCGGCTACGAGCTGACACCCGACTACCACGAGAGAACGCGCCTGATGGGCGTGCAAAATTTCATCGGCCAGCTTGCCTATATCATCGCACCGTATTTCTTGTTGATAATGCAAAGCAAGATGCTGTTCGACGACATGATCGACGGAGCCGCCGGACTCGCAATAATGATCGCGGTGCTGGTCGCAGTCGTTGGTGTGTTGCCGGCAATTTTCTTGCGCGAACGATTCCAAGCTATCGCAGAGGCAGAAGCGGCAGCGGCAGAGACCGGCGCCGTGATCGCAAGCGCCGGCAGCGTCATGCTGCGCAACATCAAAGAGTTCTTTGCGGCGTTTGCACTAACCCTCAAATTCAAACCGTTCCTCAAACTATGCGCCGCGACGTTCCTGGTCTTTAACGGCTTCATCATGATCGCTGCTTTCCAATCCTACGTCATCATCTATTATGTCTTCGAAGGCGATACCAAGGCGGGCGCGGAGTTTGTCGGCCATGCTGGGGCGCTTGGCGGCGTATCCGCGTTCGCCGTGATCGCGCTGGTCACATGGCTGTGCCCTAAATATGGCAAACGACGTGCGTTCTACGTCACCACCGGGCTCTCGATAATCGGCTACAGTTTGAAGTGGTTTTGCTACAATCCGGACAACCCCTGGCTGGTATTACTGCCGGCGCCGTTAATGGCTTTCGGTTTAGGTGGTCTGTTTACGCTAATGCCGGCGATGGTTGCGGACGTAGTCGATGCTGACGAACTGCAAACTCATGAACGCCGGGAAGGCATGTATGGCTCAATATTTTGGTGGGTGGTAAAACTTGGCATGGCAGCAGCACTGGCGGCTGGAGGTTTCCTCTTGAACGCGACCGGATTTGACGTCGCCCTCGGCGGCGACCAGACCGACAAAACGATCTTCATGATGCGTATCTTCGATGTAGGCGTGCCGGTAGTAGCATCTACCATCGCCATCTGGGCGATTGCGACCTACACCATCACGGAAGAGAAGGCCTACGAAGTACGGCAAAAACTGGAAGCACGACGTGGCAGATAACGTGGAAACATTAAGCTTTAAGGGAAAAGTTCGGTTACGGATTGGGTGATGCCGCTTCCAATTTTTTCTTTCAAGTTTTCAATATTTTTCTTCTCTACTACTACACAGATATTTTCGGCTTGCTGCCTGCCGCGGTCGGTACGATGTTCATCGTGACCAAAGTAGTCGACGCTATCAGTGATCCAGCGATGGGCTTGATTGCAGACAGAACGAAGTCACGGTGGGGCAAGTTTCGCCCGTATCTTTTGTGGGGAGCCATTCCTTATGGTTTATGCGGATACGCGATGTTCGCAAATCCAGACCTCTCATATAACGGTAAGTTAATTTACGCCTACGTCACCTACACCCTGATGATGCTCTCGTATACCGT
>RCNB010002582.1_pt1 | contig 14239 bp, 15 predicted proteins | sample 2041321 | NCBI WGS metagenome assembly RCNB01 (sample SAMN09708232, study PRJNA481090) | Marine sediment metagenome, whole genome shotgun sequencing project. | reverse complement strand
CGCTGCGTAAAAACAGCGTTAAAATAACAACTTATACATTTACTTGGTGATCCCATCAGGACTCGAACCTGAAACCCTCTGCTTAGAAGGCAGATGCTCTATCCAGTTGAGCTATGGGACCGCTGTTGCCTTACTGCGACAAAGGTGGCAGGCGATCAAGCCCTCAAAACGTCAATGTGTCCACGAACAACGGCGCCCGGTTGCAAAGTTATCACCGTAGCCGCCGGGCCGAATGTTCGGCTTGCGCTTTTTTGGTTCCGACACTTGTGCATCTATTTTGTGTTCAGACGCGTATTCAAGGGCAGCCTCTTTCGTCGAAAATTGCAGGTGTACCTGGCTTTGTGTGTCCGAGGACGACGTCCACCCCATCAACGGATCAACCTCGCGCGCAGAAGCCGGGGCAAATTCCAGCACCCAGCCTTTGGTTTTTGCCGTGCCCGAGGACATGGCGGTTCTTGCTGGCTGAAAGATACGTGCGCGCATGGATAGGCTCCGTCCTGTTTTGTCTACATATGAGCAATTTCGTTCTGATCAGCAAGAACCGTTTTGCCGCGCCCGATCCATCACTCCGGCTTCCTCGCAACAACAAATACGCTTTTATTCTTTCCCGGACACCATGCGTGTTCAATCGTGAACCCGGCGGCGATCAAGCTGCTCTCTAAGTCTGCGGTTGTGAATATCTTGACCAGCGGCAAAAGCCTAAGAACCCGCCCAACAAAAGCAATAGGTCCAAAATACTTCATGTTGTCGCCCAAGCAGGCTGTGCTTGAAATGAACACGCCGCCTGGTTTTAGAAACTTATGGACCTTGCGCATCGCGCGGTCCGGGTCGTGCAGCAAATGCAAGATGCTCAATCCAAGGACCACGTCATAGCTTTCGGCGGACGTGTCAAACTCTTCTATCGTCTCGACTTCAAAACCGACATTTGTCAGTTCTTGGGATGCCGCTTTTTCCCGCGCGATCTCGATCATTCTTGGCGAGATATCGATGGCCTGAATATGGCTAACGAGCGGCGCATGGCTGAGCGCGGTCGATCCAGTTCCACAACCGAATTCGAGGACATTCATGTCAGGGCGAAGATAGCCTTGAGTTACTTGAAGCTTGCGCTGATAAGATGCCTCATCTGATATTGGTTTCTTAGAATAGGAATTAGCCATCCGATCCCAGAATTTGGCCCCAGGCCGGTTCGATCTGTTCGCATTGCTTGTGTAGGTCATGGTTTACTCGCTTTCAGTGCTCATTGTTGAGGCTCTCTACCTCTGCGAGGGTGAGATAGGAATTGACTAAATTTACCTACCCGGTATGCAATTTCGCATGGATTGGAAAACCGTCAAATTCGATTGGAACCGGGCCCGGGCCTTTCTGATAACTGCAGAAGAAGGCTCTTTGTCCGCTGCTGCGCGGGCCCTTGGCATGGCGCAACCAACGCTCGGGCGACAGGTCAGCGCACTTGAAGACGAACTGGGAGTGATTCTTTTCCAGCGCACAGGTCGCGGGCTGACGCTGACCCAAAGTGGGCTGGAGCTGATGGATCATGTTCGGGCAATGGGCGACGCGGCAACCCGGGTTTCCATGGCCGCGTCGGGGCAATCGCAGTCCGTTGCTGGCACTGTCTCAATTTCTGCAAGCGAAGTGACGTCAGCCTTTGTTCTTCCCGGCATTGTCACCAGATTGCGACAGGCCCATCCCGGCATCACCATAGAAGTTATCGCCACCAATAGTCTAAGCGACCTGCGCCGCCGTGAAGCCGACATTGCCATCAGAAGCGTCCAACCCACTGACCCGGATTTGATTGCACGCAAACTGAAGAGCGGAACAGCCGAGCTTTTTGCTGCAAAGAGCTACCTTGACCGGATTGGGCATCCAAGCTGCTCGGCTGAGTTGACAAAAGCCGAATTTGTCGGATTTGATGACAATGCACCCTTTCTTGACGGCCTAAACGCCCTGGGGCTGACGTTAACCCCCGATAGCTTTCAAGTAATGTCTGGAACACATCTGGTTCAGTGGGAGATGGTCAAACAGGGGGCAGGTGTTGGTGTTATGATGTCTCGTGTGGGCAATGCAGAGCCTTTGGTTGAACGCGCAGCCCCGTGGTTGCCGGCCTTTGATTTCGATGTCTGGTTGGTTGCCCACCGTGAACTGAACACCAGCCGTCGCATTCGGCTGGTGTTTGATTGGCTGGTAGAGGAACTGCGCAAGCCTTGACCGGCTGCGCAATTACGGCACTGTTTGGCTCACTTGCTGCCAATAGCTGTCAGCAGACGTCTCTAGAATGGGCTTGTATCACTCTCAAAACAACCCAATTGTATAGGTGCCCAACCGGAGCCCACCATGCCCAACGCGCAATCTGAGCAAGTCAGCCCAATGATGCACGCTCCTGCCAACGACGTCCGTGCCCGGATGAAGCTGGAAGGCGGCATTCCATTGCGATTACATACCGATTTTTCTGCGGCCGGGGATCAGCCAACCGCAATTAAGGAATTGACCGAGGGGCTCCTTAACGGCGAACGGGATCAGGTTCTGCTTGGGGCCACCGGTACCGGCAAAACGTTCACAATGGCCAAGATCATTGAAGGGACCCAAAGACCGGCAATCATTCTGGCCCCAAACAAGACCCTTGCGGCCCAGCTTTATGGTGAGTTCAAGAATTTCTTTCCGGACAATGCAGTCGAATATTTCGTCAGCTTTTATGACTATTATCAGCCAGAAGCTTATGTCGCCCGGTCCGATACCTATATCGAGAAAGAAAGCCAGATCAACGAGCAGATCGACCGGATGCGCCACTCTGCTACCCGCGCGCTTTTAGAGCGGGATGATGTGATCATTGTGGCCTCGGTATCGTGCATCTACGGTATCGGATCGGTCGAAACTTACGGGGCGATGACCCAAGATCTGAAAGTCGGCTCTGAATACAACCAGCGACAGGTCATGGCAGATCTCGTGGCACAGCAATACAAACGCAATGATCAGGCGTTTCAGCGTGGCTCGTTTCGGGTCCGCGGGGACAGCCTTGAAATCTTTCCCGCTCACCTCGAAGATCGCGCATGGAGGCTCTCGTTCTTTGGCGAAGAACTGGAAAGCATCACCGAGTTTGACCCACTCACGGGTGAGAAAACCGACGTATTCGAGCGCATCCGGGTCTATGCCAATTCACATTACGTCACCCCTAAGCCGACGATGAAACAAGCCATCATCAACATCAAACAAGAGCTGAAACTCCGGCTCGACCAGTTAGTGAATGACGGCAAACTGCTCGAAGCACAGCGGCTCGAACAGCGCACCAATTTCGATCTCGAGATGCTCGAGGCAACTGGTATCTGCAACGGCATTGAAAACTACTCGCGTTATCTGACGGGCCGCGCGCCGGGCGAACCACCCCCGACACTGTTTGAGTTCATTCCAGACAATGCCATTGTTTTCGCGGATGAATCCCACGTCTCTGTGCCGCAGATCGGCGGCATGTACAAAGGTGACTATCGGCGCAAATTCACGCTGGCCGAACATGGGTTTCGCCTGCCGTCCTGCATGGACAATCGCCCCCTCAAGTTCGAGGAATGGGATGCCATGCGCCCGCAATCGGTTTTTGTCTCAGCCACCCCGGCCAAATGGGAAATCGAACAAACCGGCGGAGTTTTCACCGAACAGGTGATCCGCCCCACTGGCCTGATTGACCCACAGATCGAAATCCGCCCTGTCGAGATGCAGGTTGACGATTTGCTTGACGAGGTGCGCAAGGTCGCGTTGGACGGCTTTCGCACCTTGGTCACCACACTGACCAAACGCATGGCTGAGGATCTGACAGAGTATATGCACGAACAGGGTATCCGCGTGCGCTATATGCACTCGGATATCGACACGATGGAGCGTATCGAGATTCTGCGCGACCTGCGGCTTGGCACCTTTGATGTGCTGATCGGCATCAACTTGCTGCGCGAAGGGCTCGACATCCCTGAATGTGGTCTGGTCGCCATTCTGGACGCCGACAAAGAAGGCTTCCTGCGTTCTGAAACCTCGCTGATCCAAACCATCGGTCGCGCCGCGCGCAATGCCGAAGGTCGCGTGATCATGTATGCCGATAGGATCACCGGATCGATGGAGCGCGCACTGGCCGAAACCGACCGGAGGCGCGCCAAGCAGGTCGCGTATAATGAAGAACACGGGATCACACCGACCACGATCAAAAAGAACGTCGAGGACGTGATGAAGGGCCTCTACAAAGGCGATGTCGACATGAACCGTGTCACCGCTCAGATCGACAACCCACTGGTTGGCGGCAACCTGCAGGCGGTTCTGGAAGGGCTGCGCACTGACATGCGCAAGGCGGCTGAGAATTTAGAATTCGAAGAGGCCGCGCGCCTGCGCGACGAAGTCAAACGGCTGGAAGCGGTTGATCTGGCGATTGCAGACGACCCCTTGGCACGACAATCCGCGATTGAGGCGGCCGGGGAAGCGGCAACAAAAGGACGCGGGCGCAGTAAGCTAGGGCGCGGCGGGATGAGGGGTGGAGTTAAGCGGCGGGGGCGCTAGGCTGATCGACACTTCCTAAATCTAACTATGCCAAAGGGTGCAACAACGTCTCCGTGCCGTACTTCATCGCCTTTAGCTACCCGACCTTCTGGCATTGCAATCGCGGAAGCCGCTGTTGACATAAGAATGGAAGGCCGGTGGGAGATGCGTGCCCCCTAAGCCGCCGACGCGTCGCTTTCCAATTCTACCACATCGTCCCGCATTTGGCCGCGCACTAGAAATCCCGTCTCTTTGATCTGTGGGTGGCTGTCAGTCCAGTCACGAAAGCGATCATTGGTGATGACGCGCGCGGCCAGCGTTTTGGCATCATCCAGTAACAACGGGTCCGCAGGCGTGCCTTTAGGTGCAACAAAAACCTGACGCACAGAAATGCCCAACATCCGTGACAACGGATAAGGGCCAAGATACCGATCGCCGATCTTGTATCCGACATTTGCATCAAACCACACGACCGGCACAAACCCCTGCTCGGTCACTTGCCCGACCACCTGTTTCACTGTCTTCATCGACGGGTTCCTATCCCTCCAATGCATCACGTTTGAGCCATCAATCACGATGAATTGCGGCTGGGTGCGCAGCGTCGCAAGCAAGAGCAGAATGGTCGCCGCAACGGCGGAGATCGCGCAAATCAGAAACGGGGAACTAAGAAACGGTCCATATGCCCAGACCGAGGCAACCGATCCGGCCAGCGACAGTATTAAAAGGAAAATTGGAACACCCATAAGGCGAGTAAAAGCAAAGAACTCTTCGGAATGTCAAGCTAGATCACAGTGCGTCGAGCCCAGCCCCGCGACTCATTTTAAGATAAATCTCAGTCTTAATTGCCAATATCCTACGAACTCAACGTATCACCAGTTTTATTTCGTTCGCGCGCAAAACGCATCACATCAATCCCTGAAGCTCCTGACGCCAATTATGGAAAAATCCACAGTTCACGCTCGAATCCTTTCACCGTGCTGATAATCTTTACCAATACACCTAGTCGCGGGTCTCGGCCCTTTACCCCAAGCACAAGTCCTCTATTTTCCCACCATGCACATACTGATCCCTGCCCTGCTCTTCTTCACATCGCCCGCATACGCGTGGGAGTTCACCGCCGTGCCGATCTGTACCCTCAGCCACACCACGGCTGAGGCTGAGGTCCGTGTTACATACGACCCTCGGATGCCCATCTACGCGATCACGCTGACCCGGCAAGACATGCCATGGCGCCCCAGTCCGACGTTTGCCATTCAGTTCGATGGCCCCCGTGCGCTCACCATATCAACCAACAGTCACAGCCTGAGTAGTGCAAACACGGCCCTGACCGTCACTAATACCGGGTTCTCCAACGTGTTGGACGGCATCGAGTTTAACATCACGGCGACGGCCATAACGGCAGATCAGTCCTTGTCGATCCCACTGAACGGTGCCGCAGCGCCTGTCGCCGCATTCCGTGCTTGCACCAAGGGTGGCACGGTCTGACACTCAGTCCGCTAGGGAGCTTTGGGGTTAAAACAGAACCGCAAGACCAAAACCGAAAAAAACACCACGTGACATCACTGATCACGTATTTATACTAACCTCATGACCCTTACCTCATTTGATCATGTCAACATCCGCACCAACAACCTCGACACTATGATCGACTGGTACGGCGACATCCTTGGCCTGCGCTCCGGCAAGAGGCCAAATTTCCCCTTTCCCGGTGCATGGATGTATCTGGGCGATCAGGCGTTTGTGCATTTGGTGGACTGGACGGATACGCTGCAGGCGGGTGGCGATGTGACTCTGGAGCATTTCGCCTTTCGCGCCACGGACATGCCTGCCTTCCTCAAAAAGCTCAGCGATCGCGGCATCGATTACACCATCGATCCGGTCCCCGGCTTTCCAATTGTTCAGGTCAATTTATTTGATCCGGACGGCAATCACATCCACATCGATTTCGACAGCGCCAAGCACCTAGCCTAAGGCTTTTCCACTGGGCTGCGGGACGCCGACCAATCAGGCCTGGCGTCCCTGTCTCAGAAAATCAATTGCTCCAGTTCGCAACCACATCATAACCGACAGCTTTCGGCGCGCTTTCCATGTGCTCGGCGAATGCGCCCCAAAGCTCGGCCACTTTGGCCGCGTTGGCGTTGGAGGTTGCTTCGCTATCAACAACCGAAATCACGTAGCCGCTGCCATCCTCGTTCATGACATTGATGAAATTGTGCATTCCCGGCATCCCCAAAATCTGATCCTTCAGGGAATGCATCAGCGTCGTCGCAGCATCTTTGGAGCCAGGTTTCATCTTATATTCTGTAACACGTGCAAACATTATTTTTCCTCTACTCTCTTTAAAATATGGCCGAAGGCGACTGACCTCGGCTGCACTGGCATACCACAGACTGCGCACTATAGGCGAGAAATGACTCACCTTGCCCAGCCAATACTCAACCCAAAAGTTTGGTGACCCGCGCCGCACTTCAATCAATATCCGGGCCTCTCAGCCCGAACAAAAAGGGAAATTATGGTTGGCGCGTTCGGACCTGACTCCAAGATTTGACAGAGCGCCCAAGACGAGGGTCATACCCTAACGGTCACCGACATTATGGGGCCGAAATGCTATTGTAAGGCGTTAGGTCATGTTGGGGTTGTCTACTACCGCACAAAAACGCCCAAACCCTATCGGCTGAGGCGGCTCACAAGTCTCTCAATCCTTGTTGTAGGGATTTGGATCGTTACCCAAAATGCCGCGCCAATAAATCAAAACCGCGCTGATGTTAGTAAAGTTCGTCCGTTTCTCAGGCAATTGGAAGCGGACTACCTAGCGGACCACGTGAACAGCGCAACCCGCATGCCGCACGACGCGCGCTGCCGTGCTGCCCAAAAAGTAATCCTTTATCTCTGGTCGATGTGACGCAATTATGATCAGATCAGACCCGTCAGCTTCGGCAAAATCCAGTATCGTACGCCCGGAATGACCTTCAATTACCTTCCCGACAGCGCCTGGCAGTTTCGAGGCCAGCTTGTCCATTTCCTCGTCCAGGGCCGCACGCGTTGATTTCACAAACTCCGCTGACAGGTATGAGACCGCATAGGCTGGCAGCTGTTCCACGACATGTAATAGCGTAATCTTGGCGTTTGGCGTCGCCAATATCCCCGCCAATTTGATTGGCGCAGACCGGTCGTGTTCATGGTCAAAAGCGATGGGCACTAGAATGTTATGATACATGAGATTCCCCTCCTAAATGGTTTTCTCAGTCTGCCATGTTCTGAACCACCTGACATTGACACAGGTCACGTCGCCGTCCGTGCATAAACCACTCATTAACCATAGATAATCAATGTGGTCGCGGAGGTCCGGATGATCCGCGTGGTTTTTGTTTTTCTGCTGAGCATGTTGTGGCTTTGTACCCCGGTATCTGGCGGAGCATGGCTGCGTGAGGACAAAGCGGGGTTTCTGGCTTTCACCTCAACAACCCGAACTCCCGAAGACTTGTCTTTCCTTAACTCGGACAGTTCGGCTTACCTTGAATATGGCGCTACCCCTCAGATCACGTTGGGTGCAGACCTGAACTATTCCACCATCTGGGACGGCCAGAACCTCTACCAAGACGGGCATGCCATTTTCTTTCTTCGCCAACCTATCGGACCCACGGACGGTCAAAATCGCTTTGCCTACGAACTGGGCGCCGGCATGCGCTATCGACTGCTAGAATGGGACTCAGTGTTGAAGCTGGGATTATCATTCGGACGTGGCATAGAAACTGGTGTCGGAAATGGCTGGATTTCGATCGACAGTTCGATGGAATTTGAACACCCCAGCGGTGGCCGTCTGGCAAAGCTGGATGCCACATTTGGGCTATCGGTCTCGCCTCGGATCAAAACAATGCTGCAGATTCAATCGTCTTACCGCTCGCAAGACTCCTACAACCTCGACTTTATTCCGTCCATCATATGGGAACTCAAACCGCAGAGCTTTGTCTTATTTGGGGTCGAGGCGCGTCACAGCCAGACCAACACCTATGGCCTAAGAGTAGGAATCTGGCGCGATTTTTGACAAGGAACACGCCACACTAGGCCCGCCTAACTCCGCACCATCTAGTTGTCGATGCGCATCGTGACAGTCACCGCACCTTTCACAGCGGTTGGCCAGACCAAATTGATCTGATCTAGGTTCGAACCCTGCTCCACGTTTGCATAAGGCATGGCATACTGCGAGGCATTCGTCGAATTTTGAATTGCTCCCGTTGCCACAATACTGTCCACGGTTTTGGCGCGCGCCCCAAACGGCAACTCGCCTTGCGACCCAACATTCCAAGTGCCCGCAGTCGTAGATTGGCTGTGTTGCACCCGCAAAGGGTTCGAAACCTGATAAGTCACGGAATGGAATGAATTACCTGTGAAGGTGATGTTTTTCATCCGGCTGTAATCCAGATCGGCAAAGCTGGTGTCGACCCGCTCAACACGATCAATAATACCACTAATGCTCCGGAACTGATTGCCAGTGATCGTCACGCCACTCAGAAAGTGACCGGCACCATGCGGCTTGACAACAATGTAGCTGAACCACGGCGCAACCGCACCGGACAGGAATATATTGTTGGTGATATTGAAGGCACTGAACGAAAACTCAGAGTTGAATTCCGGCGAAGCATCCTGTTCATTTGTCCATTCAACAAAACAGTTGTCGATGTAGTTACCAGACACGATGCTACTGCAATGGGACTTGGCAATCACTAGGCCTGCGGTGCGGATACCATTGGTGATGTTATCTCCCTGAAAGAAATGGTTGCCCTTTATCAGACTATTGGTACCCGCAATCACCGCGAAATGTCGGAATTTGGTCGCTCGACAATTCTGCAACTTGATATCGTTGGCGTTTGTGTTCAACGCGATAGTTGTGCGGTCGGGCACATCCAGCGCGTCTTCGGTAGATAAGAACTGGCAACGGTCGATTTTCATCCCCTGACAGCCGCCTCCGATCGAGGTCAGGCCCCGATTCATGGGGCGAGAGATGAAGCAATCCCGCAGCTCAAAAGTCAGCCCGCTTGGGGCCAGCATAATGCCGCTGCATCTGTTGTTACACTGGAATTCAATGTCAGAGAGATTGAATTTGCTCAGCTTGCTAAATCCGCTGAAATCCAACATATATTTAAATCGGCTAAAGGTGAAAATCTGCGTGCCCGCCGCGTCATAAAGCGGTGCATTCAAGGTGATTTCCTGAGTCGCTACATTCTTTTCGCGCACATAAACCTCTCGCCCGACACCAGCGCCTTCAACCAGCGCACCAATTGGCACATTGGCGACATTAACGACACCGGTAAGCGTGAGAGCATCAGTTGGGCTGTAACTGGCTTGTGATGTCACCACATCGGTGTTCCAGTCTGTCGACGGGCCTGCCTCGATTTGACCGTTGCGGATCACTCTGCGGGTCGCATAGCTGGACTTGTTAGGCACAGCGGCTTGCATGTCGATCGGGCTGGTTACGTAGACTTTTCGTCCACCCAGATTCAGCGACTCATGGTCTGAGTTATTGAGGAGCGCCTGAAACGCCTTTTTGAACGCAAGTTCCTCATTGTCAAACGCATCAATATAGGTTGGCAGGTCAAAATTCTTGCTCAGCACAAGCAATTTATCCGTTGGCATCGTGACTGTGCCTTCGAACCGCACCTGCGAGTTGAAGGTGACGCTGTCAGCCAGATAGTAGGTACCCTTTGGCACCAGGACCTGTCTCCCGTTGGCCGCAGCATCTGCCGCCTCGAACGCCGGCATATCATCAGTCGAACCGTCTCCCACAGCCCCATAATCACGCACATCCACAACACTCAGAAGATCACGCAAAAAGAACGACGTAACGTCTTTGATCTCGATGTCATCGATACGCACGACACCGCCGTTGGTGCCAGTCAAATCCAGACCGAAATGGCCGTAAATAGCATCGACACCCCAGGCCATGTCGACACCTGTGCGCGACCCGGAGCCTACAATCGCAGTAATTTCAAAAATTTCACCGTAAGTGGTCAGTGCCACAGATGGGCCGGTTTGAACTGCGCCGGTAACGTTCGTGCCTCCTGCTGCACCAGCCCAACCGGCTATGCGCACCGTGGGCAAGTTGCCGCTGATTGCCTTCACCCGCGCCTTAATTTGCAGGTAACATCCCGGCAATAGCGGAGTTTCCCCGGTATAACGCAGTTTTTGAGTATTCTCGGTCTTCAGCAGTTCAAGACATCCATCAAAATCTTCATCGGCAGGAACAAAGGCCGCGTTGGACACACCTGCATAGGTGTCAGACCCCGGCGTCCCATCACCACTGGACCACACATCAAGCCCACCCACAAACGCCGGCGGCATCAACAGCACACCATCAGTAATTGCCTTGTTCATCCAAATCCCTTTCCAACATGCAGCACATGGCAAATAATCCTCCAAAGAGGCGGCCAGAGCGCATCTGTCGATCAATAAACCAGGAGACTCCCGGCACGGAAACGGAGGTATCTCAATAGGATGTTAACAACGGCTCATAGCACCGTTACGGTGCCTACCAAGGCTGTCTCATCAGACTGTCGAACCGGGTGCTTTCAAAATCTGAACGCCATTGATCTTCCAGCCGGCTTCGAGCTCTTGCATCTGATACTCCAGAATGTGTGTGGCACCTGCGGCATCGGTAATCATCACCTGCTGCAAAAAGGTCCCAGCGACCTCGCGCAACTCAAGATACCGCACCCCAGCCGGGCGCCAGACCATCGGATAGCCCTGCGCGACCATGCGCCCAAAGGTCTCCGGCGTCTGGAAAAGTGCCTGAATAGTGGGACTGGCATAAGAAAAGGCTTCGGCAAAATCATCTGCTTTGAAAGCCTCTATCTGGTTGCCGATCGTGGCTTCAATATCGGCACCCTGCGCTGTTGCCATACCAAACATACCAAACAGAAATCCTGTTACCAAAACGATCCGATGCATCGCAAGCCCTCCCTGTAGCACTACAAAGGGTAGGCGGGTTTTGCCTCAAGTCAAATCCCCTGCCAGTGCGGCATCAATCAAGGTAATGGTCTCGCCGACACCGTAAAGCGCAATAAATCCGCCAAAACGCGGGCCCTGGCTTGCACCCAAAAGCACCTCGTATAGGGCTGTGAACCAGCTCCGCAAAGGATCAAACCGCTCGCGCCCGCAGGCAAATACTAAGGACTGCAATGCCTCAGCGTCTGGGCCGCCATCCCAGGTCTTCAGTTGATCGCGCAGATCCTCGAGCGCCTCGCGCTCTAGATCGCTGGGCGCACGATAGACCTTCGTCGGTTTCACAAAATCATTATAATAGCGCACGGCGTATCCGGCCGCTGCATCCAGATCACTATGAGTTTCGGGTGCCGCATCCGGCGCATAGCGCTGAATAAAGCCCCAAAGCTGGTCCTTGTTGTCTGCATTTGCCACAGCGGCGAGGTTCAGCAGCATCGAAAAAGGCACAATCATATTCGATGTCGGCACATTGCCCCCATGAATATGCCACACTGGGTTATTCAATTGCGCCTTCAATTCCTGCGTCGTAAAGGCGCGCAGTTGCTGATGATACTCGTCCATTGCTTTGGGAATAACATCAAAATGCATCCGTTTGGCCGTTTTGGGTTTTTGATACATGAAATAGGACAGGCTCTCGGATGACGCGTAAGACAGCCATTCATCAATCGAAATGCCATTGCCGGAAGTCTTGGAAATCTTCTGACCGTTCTCATCCAGGAACAATTCGTAGGTGAAATGCTCCGGCGCACGGCCGCCCAAAATCTTGCAGATTCCGTCATAGATCGGCGTATTGGTGGAGTGATCTTTACCGTACATCTCAAAATCAACATCTAGGGCAGCCCAGCGCGCACCAAAATCCGGCTTCCACTGCAGTTTCACGTTACCACTGGTTACCGGCAGGGTGATCTCAGCGCCTTGCTCATCGTCAAACGTGATCGTTCCGTCCGTGGCATTCACTTGCTTCATCGGTACGTACATGACCCGACCCGTTTCGGGATGGATCGGCAAAAAGATCGAATAGGTCTGCTGACGTTCTTCGCGCAAACTTTTCAGCATCACTGCCATCACATCATCGTACCGCTCAACGGCACGCAACAGCACCTCGTCAAACCGGCCAGAGCGGTAAAACTCAGTCGAGCTGATGAACTCATACTCAAACCCAAACGTATCCAAAAACCGGCGCAGCATGGCATTGTTGTGATCACCAAAACTGGCATGGGTGCCAAACGGATCTGGCACAGACGTCAGCGGTAGTTGTAAGTGCTCTTTCAACGCATCTGGGTTTGGAACATTGCTCGGCACCTTGCGCATCCCATCCAGATCGTCGGAGAAACAAATAAGTTTCGTCGGTATATCGCTGATCTCTTCAAAGGCGCGACGTACCATTGAAGTCCGCGCCACTTCTCCAAACGTCCCGATATGAGGCAGGCCGGACGGTCCGTATCCCGTCTCAAACAGCACATACCCTTTTTCAGGCGGCGCCTTGGCATAGCGCTTGGCCAACCGGCGCGCTTCTTCAAAAGGCCACGCTTTGGATTCCAGTGCGGCTTGGCGCGAGTCAGACATAATTATCTCCGGTGACAGGACCCAGCACCCATTGCGCAAAGGTCCGCCGCTACCTATTGCCCATCTGCGTGCGCGTCAATATTCTGCACTGCAACAGACCTCTCACCAAAGGATGGCCCAAGTGCCCAACGAAACGCTCCACCCGATGACAGCACAGGACAGCCTTGTAGCGCTCATGGTTGCGGTTTCCGCATCAGACGAAAATATTCGCACCGCGGAATTGGTGAAGATCCAATCCTCTGTAAATATGCTGCCGGTTTTCGCGGGGTATGATACGGACCGGCTAAAGCCAATTTCACAGACTGTGTTTGATCTGTTCGAACAAGAGGACGGTCTAGACGCCCTGTTCGGACTAATCCGAGAAAGCCTGCCTGAGCGCTTGTTCGAAACAGCCTATGCTCTTGCCTGCGACGTTGCGGCGGCAGATGGTTCTTTAGCCGCAACCGAATTGCGCCTTTTGGAAGAAATTCGGTACGAGTTGAACATCGACCGGCTGCATGCTGCGGCGATCGAACGTGGCGCGCGGGCACGCCACGTCACCTGACCGGCTTAGGTCAGCTAACCTACCGCATAGCTGCCGTCAGCCTGATGCACCTCGTCACCTTCCAGAGCGGGAGAGAACGTACAAACCAGTTTCAGTGGTTCGGCACCGGTCACGCGTACTTCGTGCCGTTCATGTGCGTTGGGCGCGTATAAGACGCCGGGGCTGATCTCATAACTCTCGCCGGTCTCGATGATTGTGACCACACCCCGCCCAGAGACGCAAAAGCAGGCCTCCAAATGATGCTTGTACTGCAACGTCAGAACCGCACCGGGCAAGACTGTCGTATCTGTCATCGAAAAGCCCATGCCGTCGGATTTTACCAGCATCCGCACGCTTTCCCATCCCGGACCGTGCGCGTCGCGCGCCGTTCCCAATAATGCGCGCCGGTCTATTACGATCATGATTTTTTCCTTCGAGTTGCAACAACTACCTCCGAAACTGCCTCGCCGGTTCACGAGCAACGGCAACTGCCAGCTAGGCTGCGGCGCGGGCAGGGCTTTCACTATGCATGGCCGCCTCGAACATGCGAAGCCAGTTCAAGGATCGCAAACGGGACGTCATTGCTGCAGGCTAAGTCAGACTAGGTCTAAGCTCCAATACAAATCATGCTGCTTTTTACGCCAA
>RCNB010002141.1_pt1 | contig 14246 bp, 15 predicted proteins | sample 2041321 | NCBI WGS metagenome assembly RCNB01 (sample SAMN09708232, study PRJNA481090) | Marine sediment metagenome, whole genome shotgun sequencing project. | reverse complement strand
CCCTGAATGATAACCGTTGTATTTCCATCAGGCATTTTAAAAACCTTCAAGATCTTGGCAACTGTTCCTGTGGTATTAATATCGTCAATCCCCGGTTCTTCTTTTCCCTCCACCTTCTGTGAGACAACGCCAATAATTTTACTTCCCTTATTTGTTTCGTTTATTAACTTAATGGATTTATCTCGTCCAGCGGTTATTGGTACCACAACACCTGGAAACAAAACTGTATTTCGTAGGGGTAAGATAGGAAGGATCCCAGGTAATTCTTCTTTCTCCATTGCATCCTCGTCTTCCAATGTCATTAAAGGAATAAACTCTGCATCATCTTGTAGATCTTGCAATGACAAACTGTCTAGTGATGTTACTTTTCTTTTAGTCATATAATGTTTTGAGACATTGTGTCACACAAAATAGGTGACATAAATTTTATATTTATTGATTTCGTTCAATTTTTTACTGGAAGCCTTTGAAACGTTGACGTTTCAAAGTAGTCCTTGCATTCATATTTCAAGAGTTATGCCACCTTAAAGCATAAGCGGCTAACTAATATAGATTCTTTAAGACCCAACTATTTAGTTATGGAAATTATATTTTAAAAAAATATTGCTACAACTGTAACAATCATCTTCTTCGACTATCTTTATAGCAAACAACCATCTTTTTTGACACTAACCAAGCAAAATATTGAAACGTTAATAGTTCTTTGTAAGAAAGGAAATCAGCTCGCTCAGATGGAGGTTTATAATCGATATCAAGCAGCAATGTATAATGTTGCAGCTCGCATAGTAAAAGACACAGCAGATGCAGAAGATATTATGCAAGAGTCGTTTATAACCGCTTTTAGTAAACTAAATATGTTTAAAGGAGAGGCTACTTTTGGATCTTGGTTGAAACGAATTGTTATTAACAACTCGATAAGTCATTACAAAAAAAACCAGCGAATGGTAATGTTAGATGAGGAACGTATTGCGGATCAAGTGGATGAATCCTCTTTTGATGGTATTTCTGAAGATGACTATACAAATACAAAAGCCGCACAAGTAATGAATTGCATGGATTCAATAAACAAAAATTATAAACAAATATTAACGCTTCATTTAATTGAAGGATATGACTATGAAGAAATCGGTGAAATCCTACAAATTAGCTACTCTAATTGTAGAACAATGATTTCACGGGCAAAGGAAAGTCTACGTAACAAATTATTAACAACACCATGAAAAAAGATAAAATTGAAGAGCTTTTTGAAAATCTAGATGGAGGTTTCGATGTTTACGAAACACCTTCAGGTCATAAAAAACGCTTTCTAGACAAATTAATTGAAGCTGAAAAACCTTCAGTTATTAGATTGAATTGGTGGAAACCACTTTCAATCGCCGCATCGATTGCCGTTTTAATCGCCGTTGGATCAACATTACTAAAGGCTAACCCTTCAGAATCAGATCTCGCAAGCGTATCTCCGGAAATGATGCAAACGCAGTCTTTCTTTACTACAACCATCAATGAAGAACTGCAGACCCTCAAGAGTCTTACATCCCCAGAAGCTAAAGTTTTAGTGGATGATGCCCTCACGCAGATAGATGTTCTTGAAAAACAATATGCTGGGCTGAAAAAAGACCTTGTAATAAGTGGGAATGACAAACGCGTGATTTACGCTATGATTTCCAACTTTCAAAACAGGATCGATCTCCTGCAACAAGTAATCGAAAAAATTGAAGAAATTAAAAACCTTAAAGCAAATAGAGATGAGACTACAATATAAAACGTTAATAATTATTTTCCTGCTACCAGTCTTAGTTTTGGCGAATCACGGCAAATTTAATGGAAAGTATACCAAGGAAAAAACAGTTAAAAAAGAGTATACAGTAAACAGCGATGCTTTACTAGAAATAGATAATAGCTACGGAAATGTAGATATTATTAGCTGGAATGAAAATCGCACCGTAATAGAGGTTCATATTACAACGAACTCTGACGACGAAGATAAAGCACAAAAAAAATTGGACGATATTACCATTGAATTTTATGGAAGTAGCTCCAGAGTAAGTGCTAAAACTATTTTCAAAAATAAAAAAAGCTCCTGGAGTTTTTGGGGAAAAAACAACAGTGTTAAGATGGAAATTAATTATACTATTAAAGTTCCAGTGACCAATTCTGTTAACCTAGAAAATGATTACGGCGCCATTAGTCTTGACAAATTAGAAGGACAAGCGAAAATAAGCTGTGATTACGGACAACTGCGTATCGGTGAATTATGGGCAGAGAATAACTCGTTAAACTTTGACTATACTAATAAGTCTACCATCGCATTTATGAAAAGCGGAAAAATAAATGCCGATTATTCGGGATTCACTCTAGAAAAGGGAGAGAAACTAGAACTTAACGCAGACTATACTAACTCCGAAATCCAAGATATAGAAGAAATTAATTACAATAGTGACTACGGAAAAGTAGTAATTGGTAAAGCTGCTAAAGTGGTTGGCGTTGGAGATTATGTCACCCATAGGATAGGCACAATAACAGGCTCTTTAAATCTTGATACGGACTATGGGTCCATTAAAGTTGAAAGACTAGAAGGATCGGCTAAAAACGTAACTATTGAAGCCAATTATACTGGAGTGAAGCTTGGTTTCGCAAGTGATTACAATTTTAACTTTGACATTGATCTTTCTTATGCCAGCTTAAAAGGAGAGGAGAATGTAACAGTTACTAAATCCCATAAAGACAACAGCCGTAGGACTTATGAGGGCTATCATGGAAATAATAATTCTGGCAACACGGTGCGTATTAATTCTGACTACGGTGGAGTCACCTTTATTAAAAACTAAAAATAATTATAAACCATTAGAATACAGAATTGTATTCTGAAATAAATTTAAAACAAAATGAACACACTTGTAAAATTAACACTATCACTTTCACTAATTATATTTGGATTTTCTGAAAGTACCGCCCAATGGAATAAAAAAGTAGTCGGAAACGGAAATACTACTACTAATAAAATAACAACGCAATCCTACGACGAGATAAAAGCAGTTGGTTCAATGGATGTACATTTGGAAAGTGGTAAAGAAGGAAATGTATCTGTTACAACGGACTCAAACATCCAAGAATATGTGATTGTAGAGGTGAAGGATAACACTTTGATTTTGCGTACTAAAAACAATGTAAATTTAAAAACAAAGAAAGGAATACATATAACCGTTCCTTTTGAATCTATTTCTGGGGTATCTCTAGTTGGCTCCGGTGATATTGACACTAAGGACACGATTAAGAGTGATTCTTTTGATGTTTCAGTCACAGGATCAGGTGATATTGTTTTAGCCATAGAAAGCAATACCTTAGACGCGAAAATCACTGGATCAGGTGATTTGGTTTTATCGGGTAAGGCGACTAATTTAGAAGTCAAGGTTAGCGGAAGTGGTGATTTTAAAGGTAGTTCATTGAATGCCGAAAACACTCAAGTCTATGTGTCTGGTTCAGGAGATGCTGAAGTAACAGCTACTAAGAGTATAAAGGCCAGAGTAAACGGATCTGGAGATATTGAGTATTCGGGTAATCCTGTTAATAGTGATACAAAGGTAATGGGCTCAGGTGATATATCTTCTAACTAGATACTTATAAGAATTAATAAAAAAAGCCTTTTCATTTATGAAAAGGCTTTTTTTATTTTATCTACTCAATAATATATTATTCAATAATTACTTTAAATGATCCATTTGCAACATCATATGTCGTTGGATCACCACCTGATCTGTCTATTGCAGTAAAAGAGAAGGTACCCATAATTTTTCCTGTCATCGTATCATAACTTTCAATTGTCAACACTCCAGGTGAGGACACAAAACTAGGATTACCTCCAGTCATAGGGTTATATATAGCGACTGTGTTTTCAGGATTAACTAGACTCGTACTCATATCATACGATCCCACGATGATATTCTTAGGAAAAGTCAATGACATTGATTGTCCGCCAAATGTAGTTGCTATGGTAACTCTTTCTACTCCGGCCAGAAGCGTAGTCGTAACACCTACATCGGTCGGATCCGGCTCATAAAGCATTGAGTCTACCTCTGCAGTAAATGGTTTTGGCCCACTTCCTGGTATTCCTTCGAAATATATCGTCATAGCTCCAGAAGTAACCGCAACAACCGTTGGGTCACCACCTAATGGATCTGTACCTGTAAACTCAAAAGTAGCAACGATAACTCCCTCCTCCGTATCAAGTTCTGTAATTGTGATCATACCAGGGTTTGATGTAAGATTTTCACCGCCAGTATTCGCATTATAAAGTGCGATTATCTTTGTTCCATCCGATATGGATTCCATAGGAAACGTTCCTGTCCCTGTAAACAGCGGTAGATCAATTCGTATTAAAGAATTAGTTGATGTTTGAGCAACAATTTTCAACATTTCAACACCACCTATTGTCCTTACCGTTGATGTAATGGTATCCTCGAAAAACTCAATGCCTTCAATCAGAGCAGTAAATTCATTAACTGGATCACCAGGACCACCGCCACCACTATTGTCATCACCAAGTACATATGATATTTTATTAAAAGCACCAAGAGTAACTGAAACATCTTGAACATTCGGATCACCATTTCCGTCTAAGACAGGGTCACCATTCAAATCTAATTGTATTCTTTTACCAACAAAACTAAAGGATCCAGTAATGGTTAAATCAGCAGTGTTAAACTCGGTCAAGCTTAATTGACCAGACCCAGCAAGTTCTGCTGCTGAAGTATATGGATTGGTCGTTGCCCCAGGAGGGTAATATTGAGCGCCATTTTCGTTTCCAATATCTGTTATTAAATTGAATGATCCTACGGCAGCATCTATAACTCTGAGCGTAATAGTCTCACCTGTGGCTTCAATAACTCCAGATATTACTAAAATATTTTCAGGTGTCAATGTCGCATTTATCACTGTAGCTATAAATTCAACGCCATCAATTTGAGCTTTGAACTGCCCAATTTCTATAGCGGTCGGGTCATCTGGTAGTATGAATTCGCCAACTAATGGTTCGTTACTACAAGATGTAAAATAGAATGTCGTTAAGGCCACGAGCATCCAATTTAATAGTCTAAATTTCTTCATAAGTAGATATTTCCTTTTCTAATAACCGCAAACATAGGTAAAAATTGTTTATTTGCTTTTTTTTCTTGGTATTCGAAGCAATAAAAATACGCCCACAACAAAGAATAGAATAAAAAATAATATCGCATAACGGATACTTCCAGTAATTTGGGCAACATATCCATAGCTGAGCATTCCAATCACAATTCCTATTTTCTCAGAAACATCATAGAAACTAAAGTACGATGCTGTATCAACAGCATTCGAAGGCAGATATTTGGAATATGTTGATCTTGAGAGTGATTGAATTCCACCCATCACTAAACCAACGAAAGCCGCAGTGAAATAAAATTGATTAGGAGTCGTAATTGTATATGCATATACGCAGATACAAATCCAAATAACATTTAATACTATTAAAGTATTAATGTTTCCAAACCTAGCAGAGGATTTTGAAGTTATTATGGCTCCTAAAACCGCTACCAACTGAATTAATAAAATACTAACTATCAAACCGGTCGTTGAATTGGTTTCTCCCCATTCCAATTCTTCGAGTCCAAAATATGTTGCGACGAGCATGATAGTTTGCACCGCCATACTATAAACAAAAAAGGCGGAAAGAAACCTCCTTAATGGCTTGTCTTCTTTAATTTTTATCCAAATAGAGTTTAACTCCTTGAAACCATTGAAAAGTAAATTTCTTGTAAATTTCTCTTTTTTATTTCCTTTGGGAAGGTAATAATAAGTGTATTGACTAAAGCCTATCCACCAAATTCCAGTAAGCACAAATGACAACCGAGTGGGTAAGTTTTCACTTTCAAATCCGAAAGTTTCATACATTAAAATCATTGCCAAACAAATAACTAATAAGATCACGCTACCAATATATCCCATTGAATACCCTTTAGCGCTTATCGCATCCTGCTGTTCCTTAAAAGCAATATCCGGTAAATATGAATTGTAAAAAACCAAACTTGCCCAAAAACCGATTAATGCCAAGAAATAGCAAAGAAGTCCGAACCATAAATACTCCATACTAAACCAAAAAAGTCCGATACAAGACAATGCCCCTAGGTAGCAAAAGAATTTCATGAAAACTTTCTTATTCCCAAGGTAATCTGCAATACCACTTAAGATGGGACTTAAAATAGAAACCACTAAAAAAGCAGCTGCCGTGACATAACTAATTAAACTATCATTGTTGAATTCGAATCCCAGAAAACTAACTGTATCGTTAATTATAGCCCCTTGATCATTCTTTACAATAGTTAGAGCTCCATAAAAAATCGGAAATATAGCTGAAGCAATTACTAAACTATAAACCGAATTCGCCCAGTCATAGAAAGCCCAAGCATTTAACAACTTCTTACTCCCTTTTGGTAGGTTCTTAGACATAATTGAAAGTTATTGATGTGTTTCTAAAAAAAATCCTGCCAAAAAGCAGGATTCTAAATTACTAAATTAAACTGAGGATTATCTATTTTTTAAATGTAGTAACACCAAATTTAATTGCTTCAGCCTTAGCTCCTGGAGCCCATAGCTTAATATTTTCAATCCGTGTTTCATTAGATGGATGCGTACTTAAGAATTCAGGAGGAGCACTTCCACCCTGCTCACTCATTCTTTCCCAGAGTCGCGCTCCAACGATAGGGTCATAACCGGCGATCGCCATTAGCGTTAAACCAATTCGATCAGCTTCGGATTCATGACTACGACTAAAAGGTAACATAATTCCTACCGAACTTCCAAGACCATACGCCTGATTAAATATATTTTGATATTGTGGGTCACTGCTCAATGCGATATTCCCAGCTACTGCACCAACTTGTTGCAATTGACCAGCGCTCATTCGCTGCTGCCCGTGATTGGCAAGTGCATGCGCAACTTCGTGCCCCATAATTGCTGCAACACCTGCTTCGCCTGCTGCGATAGGAAGAATTCCTGTATAGAAAACAATTTTTCCGCCGGGCATACACCAAGCATTCACTGCAGGATCATCAACTAAATTATAATCCCATTTATAGTCTTTTAAATAACCTGCATATCCATTTGCAGTTAAATACCGTTCTGCGGCGGTAGATATTTTTTGTCCAACGCTTTTAATCATCCTAGCATCAGCGGTTCCAGTAATTACCTTGTTTTCAGATAAAAACTGATCATATTGTTGAAATGCCATTGGTAAAATTTGAGAATTTGGCACTAAGGCTAATGTTTGTTTTCCGGTGAAAGGATTTGTTGTACAAGCAACAACTATTGTAACTAGCGTAAAAATTGAAAGTGATTTTTTGAGTTTCATGAAAAGGTAATTTTAAATATCTTTCAAAAATAACAATATCTCGCTTGCTTAAAAGGCTTATTTACTAATAACCCAAATTAGATATGTTAGTTTTAGTTAAAGATTACAAAAACAAAGCCGAAAAAATAATATCTTTAAATCAACTAAGATTTTAATCATAATGGAATAACTTTTGATAATATTGTTAAAAAAAAGAAATATGAAGAGTATAATTTTATTCGCAGCATTTACATCAGCAATTTTATTTTCATCATGTGAGGGTCCTGAAGGACCTCCAGGAGTGCCTGGAGTTAATATTTTAGGTCAGATTTTTGAAATAAATCCAAACTTCCAATACGAAGTGTCAAATAACACTTTTTCAACCCAGATTTTTTCTATTCCTAGTTCCATTGTAGTTTATGAAAGTGATGTCGTGTTGGCCTACCGTTATGATGGACAGACAGATATTGGAAATGGCGAGTTTGCAGACATTTGGACTCCTTTGCCTCAAAACGTTTTTTATCAAGACGGAACTGGTGACATTTTCCAATATAATTTTAATTATACCTTTGTTGATATTCAATTCATCATTGATGGGAATTTTGACTTAACTACAATAGGAAATGAATTTATAAACAATCAAACCTTCCGAATTGCAATAGTTCCAGCAGAGTTTGGAACCGCAGACTTAACAATGAGAGATTTATTGTTAGGCTTAGAAATAAACCCAATAGACATTCAAACACTTGATTAAGAAATGAAAAATATTTTTTTATTAGTAATTACGCTTTTTATTTTTAGTTGCAATTCATCTGCACAAGACAAAAAAGAAGTTAAAAAGTATGAAATCGCTAAGAGTGATGCAGAATGGAAGGCTAATCTTAGTGAAATGCAATATCATGTTCTTCGAGAAGCGGGAACCGAACGAGCTTTTACCAGTCCACTTAACAAAATATACGAGGAGGGCACATACGTTTGTGCTGCTTGTAATACGGAGTTATTCAAAGGTAAAAACAAATTTGATAGCGGTTCTGGTTGGCCAAGTTTTGATCGTGAGATTGAAGGCAATGTAGAATTCGATGTAGATCATAATTTGGGATATGCGCGTATTGAGGAGCACTGTGCTACTTGTGGCGGCCATCTAGGACACGTTTTTAATGACGGCCCTGAAACTACAGGAAAGAGGCATTGCGTTAATGGAGCAGCACTAAAATTTATTCCGAAGAAAAAAGAATAACGAATTGAATTAGTTTAAATATTCAATGAATAATAGTCCTACTATAAACTATGAGCTTTTCTATATCTGAGAAAGCCCATTGAGAGTAGGACTTTTCGTTTTTAAGGCCTGGGGTTCAAACCAATTGATTACAAAGTGCATATTCAAAAACAGTCGTTGTAAATAGAGTCAATTCTTCAATCAATTTCGTCTGAGTGAGAGAAAAGAACTACTGTCGTTATAATAGGAAATATAATCCCAAACCATATTATTCTAATGTCATTGATAGGTATCCCAAGTTTGGGAAGTAAAATTTCGAACTAGCTTTCATCATTCCACTTACATTTTGTAATTTCGTTACCTTAAATTAAAGATATAATTCTACGAAATGAATAAATACGATATAATTGTTTTAGGAAGTGGTCCAGGTGGGTATGTTACGGCTATTAGAGCGTCACAATTGGGCTTAAAGACTGCCGTAATTGAAAAGGAAAGCTTAGGTGGAGTTTGCTTAAACTGGGGTTGTATACCAACTAAAGCGCTGCTTAAGAGTGCTGAAGTTTTTAATTATTTAAAACATGCCGAGGATTACGGTCTCACCGTAAGTGGTGCCGACAAAGATTTCGATAAAGTAGTTGCACGTAGTCGCGGAGTTGCGGACGGGATGAGTAATGGTGTGAAGTTTTTATTGAAGAAGAATAAAATTGACGTGATCAATGGCTTCGGAAAAATAAAGCCCGGTAAAAAAGTTGATGTTGATGGGAAGGAATATTCGGCAGATCATATTATCATAGCTACCGGTGCACGATCACGCGAATTGCCTAATTTGCCTCAAGACGGTAAAAAAGTAATAGGATATCGAGAGGCTATGACTCTTAAGACTCAGCCTAAAAGTATGATTGTAGTTGGAAGCGGAGCTATAGGTGTCGAGTTTGCCCATTTTTATAACGCTATGGGTACCGAGGTCACTATCGTTGAGTTTTTACCAAATCTAGTTCCTTTGGAGGATATAGACGTTTCAAAACAATTTGAACGCTCGTTTAAAAAAGCCGGAATAAAGGTAATGACCAATTCCTCTGTGGAGAAAGTTGACACTTCTGGGAAAATTATCAAAGCAACTGTAAAAACCTCTAAAGGCGAAGAGATTCTTGAAGCCGATATTGTTCTTTCTGCGGTTGGGATTGCTTCAAATCTAGAAAATATTGGTTTGGAAGATGTCGGAATAGTAACCGATAAAAACAAAATAATTGTGAATGACTGGTATCAAACGAATATTCCAGGCTATTATGCTATTGGAGATGTAGTACCCGGACCTGCTCTAGCTCACGTGGCGTCTGCAGAAGGAATCACTTGTGTTGAAAAAATTGCAGGGATGCACGTTGAAGCAATTGACTACGGAAATATTCCTGGATGTACGTATGCAACTCCAGAAATTGCAAGTGTAGGTATGACTGAAAAACAGGCAAAAGATGCCGGATTTGAATTGAAAGTTGGGAAATTTCCTTTTTCCGCTAGCGGAAAAGCAAGTGCATCTGGTAAGAAAGAAGGTTTTGTGAAGGTAATCTTCGATGCAAAATATGGGGAATGGTTAGGCTGCCATATGATTGGTGCCGGTGTTACCGATATGATTGCTGAAGCAGTTCTAGGCAGAAAACTAGAAACGACAGGACATGAAGTTTTAAAAACGATTCATCCGCATCCAACAATGAGTGAAGCTGTTATGGAAGCTGTGGCAGATGCCTATGGTGAAGTAATTCACTTATAAAAACTAATACCAATTTATGAAGCGCCTCGAAAAATATTTCGAGGCGCTTTATTTTGTTGTAAGAAAGCTTTGAAGCGCCAACTCATAGCTATGCAAACCGAAACCGAGTATAATTCCTTTAGCATTCGGAGAAATAAATGAAATATGTCTAAAATCTTCTCTTGAGAAGGTGTTGGAAATATGTACTTCAACAACAGCTGTACTTATTGCTTTAACGGTATCCCCTATCGCTACTGACGTATGAGTGTATGCCGCAGCATTCAAAATAATTCCATCATAGGAGTAACCAACTTCTTGTAGTTTGTCAATTATTTCACCCTCAATATTAGATTGAAAATGAGATAACTCTAGGTTCTGAAACTTAGAATCTAGTCTCGAGAAAAATTCATTAAATGACTCATCTCCATAAATATCATTTTCACGCTTTCCTAGCAAATTCAAATTTGGTCCGTTGATGATAATTATTTTCATTGGATAAAGATATAAAATAAAAAAATTAAACATAAAAAAAGCGGAAGCAATGCTTCCGCTTTTTTTATGTTTAATTAGCTATTAAAAACCATATTCTATACCTACATTAAAAGATCTAAATCCATTAAGTGAATATACATTAATACTATTTGAGTTACTATAATCTTGACCACCCGATATGCTTTGGAAAGAAGCGATTAAGGTTATTTTATTTAAATTAAACCCAAATTTAGGTCTTGCATAAAACCCTGTTTTTGCATCACCAGAAACATTGATACCAACACCCAAATCTAAACCGCCAAAGAATTTACGATCAGCAAAATAATACCTACCTGATGCAGCAACTGGCACAAAAGATGCGTCCTTAAAATCAACATAAACTAGGCTTCCTGTATCATTATCAAATTCACCATTAGCATATTCACCACTAGCTATAAATTGAGTGTATCCTGTAAGAAGTCCTACTTCTAAATTAGGAATAACTTCAAATAAATAGGCAGCATCAAATCCAAAGTTAAATGAACCAAATTTCTCATTACTACTATTATTAAAAACTCTGTTACTGCTAATTAAAGAGAATCCGAAATTAGCTCCTACGTAAAACCCTCCGTTTTTAGCTTGATCTATAACTTTATCAATACCTTCTTGTGCATTAATAGTTGCTATTCCAAATACTGCAATAGCAGCAAATAATAATAATCTTTTCATAATTATGAGTGTTTAGTTAATTAATACAAATGTAATAATTTTAAAGAAAACTAAAACCAGCGGTTAAAGAAAATACACTGTTTTTCGCGTCAGTTGTAAAACCATTGCCATAATAATCTACAATTCCAATACCATTAAGTCCAAAACTATAACGTCCCGTTACACGTAAATTTAATGGTAAATCCAATCCTATCCCTACTACTCCAGAAACATCAAAAGATTGAAGACCATTATTATAATTATTCTTTATTACAGAACCAAATTGTGGACCGGCTTGTATATTTAATCTTTTAACAATATAATATTTAAATACAACTGGAAAAATGATATAATCTAATTTTAAGTCAGAAAAGCCATTTTCCCCATTTGCTCCTTGTTCTGAGTATAAAAGATCTCCTTGCAAAGCCATTTTATCGCTAAATTTTAAGGTGGCAAATGCTCCTATCACCAAGCCTGTTCTTGAAGAAATATCAGATACATCGCTTAAAGTTGCAAAATTTGCACCACCTTTTATTCCTAAATCAATTCCTTGGGCAAACGATGTAGCCGTTACCAAAAAAGCAAAGACAATTAAAATAATATTTTTCATGATTGATTTTTTATTAAGTTTATCAAAGATAAAATAAATCTCTCTATTGCCTAAACTAATTTCTAGCTTATCTTTATTTTTTCCAATTATTGATTAATATCGCTTTATGAATTGGCAGCAAGCTATAAAAGACTATCAAAACTACTTGCGAATAGAGCGAGGTCTTTCTGCTAATTCGGTTGCTAGTTATACTTTGGATATTAAAAAGCTAGTAAATTGGCTTGATGAAAATTCAATTGAGATATCCCCTATTTCTATTTCTGAAGAAACCCTTCAGCAGTTTATCTATCATATCGCAAAAGAAATTAACCCAAGGACCCAATCGCGGATAATTTCAGGCTTAAGAGGCCTTTTTAATTATCTTATTTTTGAAGGATATCGAAAGACTAATCCTATGGAGCTTATTGAAAGCCCAAAAATTGGAAGGAAACTACCTGACACCTTATCTACTTCAGAAATAAACACTTTAATTTCGGCAATCGACCTAAGTTCTCCTCAGGGGGAACGAAACCGAGCCTTATTAGAAACTTTATACGGTTGTGGTTTGAGAGTTTCAGAATTAATAACATTAAAACTTTCAGATTTGTTCTTTGATGAAGGTTTTATTAAAGTTACTGGGAAAGGTGATAAACAACGTTTTGTGCCTATTGGAGAAGCAACGATAAAATATATCGAATTATATAGAAATGAAATTCGCGTGCATCAAGATATAAACCCTATCGCAAAAGATACCATTTTTTTAAATCGCAGAGGAAAACCATTAACCCGCGCAATGATCTTTACTATTGTGAAGCGGCTAGCTGTTAAGGCTGGAATAAAAAAAACAATTAGCCCCCATACTTTTCGGCATTCATTTGCTACGCATTTGTTAGAAAACGGGGCCAATTTACGTGCCATACAGCAGATGCTTGGACACGAGAGCATTACTACTACTGAGGTTTATACTCATATTGACAAGACCCATCTCACGTCTGTGATGAATCAATTTCACCCAAGAAAATAATTAATTCACACACCCAATAAATGATGTAAAAACAAGCCCGATTCGATTCAGGCTCTAATTTCTTTCGTAACTTTAGGATAAATTAGTCATTATGAAAACTTTGAATTTTAGAAACAACGATGAAATGCCCGCTATCGGCCTAGGAACTTGGAAAGCGACTGGTGAGGAAGTTAAAAAAGCAGTGAAAGAAGCTTTAAATGCTGGATTTAGACACATAGACACCGCAGCCATTTATCAAAATGAGATCGAAATCGGACAAGCTTTAAAAGAGGTTTTTGATGAAGGTGAAATTAAACGTGAGGATGTATTCATTACCTCTAAACTTTGGAATGACGCCCATGGTGAAGGGGAAGTTATTCCTGCACTTCAGGAATCATTGAAACGACTTCAATTGGATTATTTGGACTTATACCTCATTCACTGGCCGGTTAGTTTTGTATCTGGTGTTTTGTTCCCGCAGAAACCTTCAGAGTATATTCCACCAGAAAAATCTCCTATTGTAACAGCATGGAGTCAGATGGAGCAGGCTAAAAGTGAAAGGCTAGCACGACATATTGGAGTTTCAAACTTCAGCGTAAAAAAACTAAAAAATTTAGTAAGTCAGGCAACGACTAAACCTGAAGTAAATCAGGTTGAATTACATCCACTACTTCAGCAGCAGGCATTGATAGACTATTGTAATAGAGAAGAAATTCTTATAACGAGTTATTCACCTTTAGGATCTGGCGATAGAGCACCAGAAATGAAAGGGGACAACGAGCCTAATTTAATGGCCTTGAAAACTATTGTCGATATTGCTAAGAAACATCAAATATCACCAGCTCAAGTCTTAATATCCTGGCATCTACATAGAGACTGCTCGGTAATTCCAAAATCATCAAGTAAAAATCATATCGAAGCTAATTATAATGCTCACCAAGTTGCATTAGACGCTATTGATATGCAAAACATTGCTTTGTTAGATAAAAACTATCGCTTTATTACGGGTAAATTTTTTGAAATGCCTGGTAGTGGTTACACCAATATATATGATGAATAAGACCTATTAGACTGTTGGACTGTTGGACTGTTGGACTGTTGGACTGTTGGACTGTTGGACTGTTGGACTGTTGGACTGTTGGACTGTTGGACTGTTGG
>RCNB010002300.1_pt1 | contig 14248 bp, 12 predicted proteins | sample 2041321 | NCBI WGS metagenome assembly RCNB01 (sample SAMN09708232, study PRJNA481090) | Marine sediment metagenome, whole genome shotgun sequencing project. | reverse complement strand
TCTTTTAGCAATAGGTCAGTTTTCTTCTGCTGTATTATTATTGGTTCTCATCTTGTACGGTGTGGCTCGATACCTCCCGGTGCCAGCTCAACACGCCCTATCTAGCATAACCGCAGCAGAACATCCTCAGGGCATAGGCTTCTCATATACAGGAATAGCTCTTGGGCAGGTCGTCTCTGCTCCATTAATAGGATACCTTATTGACTTGTTCGGGGTCCGTACCACGTTCTTGGTGTGTAGTGTTTTCCCTCTCATCTCAATAATTATCCTCATCGTGTTCAGAAAATATTTCGTAAATGGTTTGGAAGTGAGTAGCAGCTAAAAGAACCCTTTTCTCACGCATGCAAAATATCTCTCTAATCGATGATTTTATCCTCACTACCGTGTGTACTGTTGCCAGTCGAATGATTTTTCCGCAGATTCATAAGCTTCAACATAGCTAAATGAACCACTTTTTTGAATTTCTTTCACATAACTTAAAAAAGCAAGAGAAACATCAACCCCGATCATTCTCCCAAGCAAAGAAGCTTTCGCAATAGCACCCCCAGACTCAAGAGCACCAGACTTTAAGAAACTGGAATATGCAGCATCAAGGTCATACTCCACGGCACGATGTTCTACACTCCACTCATCATTACTCCAAGTGAAGACCGCGTAATCTGCCCTTGGGTCTCCGTTACATGGATTACCAACTGATCCAGGATTGACAACTAGAACATCGTCAACTTTTTGATTCCAAGGTCTATGGGTATGACCACATATCAATACAGACTCCTCAATGTACTCAATTGCTTGCCTGAGATTGATAGTTTTAAAGACTTGTTGTAGGTTCATTGAATCCTTCGACGTAGATTCTGGTAATATTCCCTGTGCGTATTGTTTGTCTTTTGGTGAGCCATGGACAACTCTGACAGGGGAAGTATGCTTGTATTCAAGGATTCTTTGATCTGGGAGAAACTCAATTAGGTTACGATGTTTTTCATCTAGGTTGTTGTATGTCCATCGGTTTGCGGCGTAGTTTGGCCTGTTCCATACTTCGCTTGGTATTTGGTATCTGTTTTTCTTTTGAATTCTGCTTTCTCCGTTTCCGTTTATCATTGTGGCTTTGTTTTCTATGAGAGTCTGGAAAACTTGGTTTTGCATTGGGGGTCCTGTTGTGTCTCCGGCTACGATGATTTTCTTAATTCCTTGTACTTGTAGATCTTGAAGTACAGCTGTTATGGCATGGTAGTTTCCGTGTATGTCTGACAATGCGGCGAAGCGAAGACTCATCTCTATACATAGGTCACCTATTTTGATTAACATTACTCAGCGTGCGATTAAAAGCAAGAATATAGAGAATCGATGATTTTATCCTCACATCACGTTAACTCTAATTGATGCAGATTAAGACAGACAGGCTCCTGTTACGGGAACTCAAACCCACAGATGTGGACGATATTCAAGAATACGCCACAGACCCACAAGTAATAAAATACTTAACATTTGGACCAAACACCGAAAAAGAAACACGAAACTTCATCGACCTCTGCACGAGTCACCAAAAAGAAACCCCGAGAAGAAGCTATGAACTCGGCATCACCCTACCAAATGAAAATAAACTCATAGGTGGATGCGGTATTCGAGTTACTGACCCAGGAAACTCAGTAGCAAACATCGGGTATTGTTTAAACAGGAATTACTGGGGAAGGGGTTATGCAACCGAGGCAGCAAATGGGCTTCTCGGGTATGGGTTTGAAGAACTAAAGACCCATCGTATCTATGCTATATGTGACCCTGAGAACGTTGCATCTATGCGTGTGCTTGAGAAAACAGGAATGACATATGAAGGACACCTCAAACAAAATGTGATAATTCATGGCGAGCATCGAGATTCCTTAATGTACGCCTTCCTAAAACACGAATGGAAACCCAACAATCAATAATTTTATCCTCACTTCAGCTATACGTTATCCTTAATGATTGAACCAATCTCCATAAATGAAATATTGGAAGCTAAAAAACGAATAGCAGATACAATCACTCGAACCCCCCTCGTTAAACTAGAAGTAGAAGAAGCACCCGCTGAGATATATCTAAAACTTGAAAACCTCCAACCAACAGGAAGCTTCAAAATCAGAGGAGCAAGTAACGCAATCAAAACAGCCAACCCTGAAGACCTAAAAAACGGAGTCTGGACAATAAGTAGCGGAAATCATGGACAAGCTGTAGCTTGGAACGCAAAACAACACGGACTCAAATGTACAATATATGCTATGAGTATCTCGTCTAAAACAAAAATTGAATCAATGGAAAGAATGGGAGCTAAAATCAACTATATAAAACCATCAAAAAACAACGAAGAAGCTAAAGCATCACTATATCCAAGTTCATACCCTGATCAAGAAGGATATTGTATCCATCCATTTATGAATAGAAATGTGTTGATGGGTCAGGGAACAATCGGATTAGAGATACTAGAAGACCTTCCAGATGTGGATGCTGTTTTAATGCCTTTTGGTGGTGGAGGGTTAAGTTGCGGAGTAGCAACAGCGATTAGAGCTTTGAAGCCAGACACTAAATTGTATGGTTGTGAATCTGAGACAGCATCTCCGTTGACAGCAGCTTTTAAAGCTGGTAAACCAGTTGATGTTCCTTTTGTTCCTAGTTTTCTTTCTGGCATAGGTTTACCTTATGTTCTTCCTGAGATGTGGGAGTTATCTAAGGAGTTACTGGATGGAGGGTTAGTAGCAGGTCTGAATGAGATATATGATTCTGTTAGATTGTTAGCATCTCGTAGTAAAGTAGTTGTGGAGGGTGCGTCTGCTGTTACTGTAGCTAGTGCTCTTGCTGGTAGGGCTGGATCTGGGAAAATTGTTTGCGTTGTTTCAGGTGGAAATATCAATCAGGACGTTTTCGTTAAGATTCTTCAAGGAAAAAAACCTTGATACTCTAATCGATGATTTTATCCTCAACGTCACGGCGTTTATACAAAATAAACGTATAAATGGTGTTCTTTGGAGAGGTATTCTTAGTGATATTATGCCAAAAAAAGAAATCTTGTACTATGAATCAACAGGCGAAATCAACACAGATGAAACCCTCAAAACTGCGAAAGAAAGAGCAGACAAACAGGGAATCAAAAACCTAGTTATCGCAAGCACAAGAGGAAACACAGGAGTAAAAGCCGTTGAATACTTCAAAGGCTACAACGTGATAGTGATTCCTCACGTAACAGGGCTGCGGGAGCCAGGCAAACAAGAGCTAACAGAGGAAAACAAGAAAATAATCGAGGAAAAAGGAGGACAAGTTATTATCGCTGCTCACACCTTCTCAGGGATAAACCGAGCTATTCAGGCGAAATGGGATACGATGTATCCTGCAGGTATCATAGCTCAGACTCTTCGTCTCTTTGGCCAGGGTATGAAAGTAGTTGTGGAGATTGCTGCTATGGCTGCTGATGCTGGCGTTGTCCCATGTGATGAGGACGTGCTTGTTATTGCTGGTTCTGGGAGAGGTGCTGATACTGCTGTTGTTCTGAGGCCTGCTAACAGCCATCGAATATTCGATATGGTAATCAGAGAAATCATCGCAAAACCAAGCCACCTCTAAACTTTATCACTCATCACCCGATCCATAATTTTATCCTCACTTCACCATAACTATGACTACCATTTACCTATCTTCTCTTTCGTACACGTATAATGGCTCTGGGCAGTCTGCTAGCAAGCCTTTGTTTACGTACCCAAATTTCTCGTAAAAATAGTGGTTTCGATTTGCATAAGGCGGAGTCTCTAGTATCCACTTCGTAGCGCTATAATGTGTATGAATATAATTCATAGCTAGGTGTCCTATCTTTTTGTTCTGATGATCGGGGTGAATCCATATCCTAGTGAGCTGGATGTGATCCTCAGTGAGCCATTCCAGTATTATCCCGCCGATTATCTGTTCGTCCAGTAATATCTTTAGATAGATTGCTTCCTCCATCTTCATTAACTGGTAATCTAAATCGTCGTAGCCAGGTGCCCCGCCTGTTTGTTTGCCTGTGTGTTTGAAGGTATCATCATCGAAGGTTATCTTGCAAGTGAGGGTTAGCTCCTCTGCGTCATTGGGCTCGGCGGTTAGAAACTGGACATTCATTCATCTGAGGATGGATCGGTGAGATATAATTATGTAATGTAACAAAAATAATTATCAGTTAATCGATGATTTTAACAAGGTTTCCTTTAAATAAAAACGATGATTTAATCACCAAACCAAAACAGCTCAATTTACTCGCGGAGTCACGTGCGACGGTACCCCATGATATTCTACCATAGGTCTGTGAGCGTGTCCAACTCAAACCATACAAAAGTTATGATTACATAACCAACAAGCATAATAAAATAATGAAGAACAGGATGCGCACGCGAATTAGTAAGATCAAGAAACTCCCAAACAATAACCCAGACAATGTTAATGATAACTATAAGATAATCATACCTTCGATCGGTATCAGGAAGCACCTCACCTCTGAGTTCCCTCCCACGCTTGTACGAGACCATATAGCCTGATCCAAGGCAAGCAATGAAAACTCCGACTCCCTTTATTACATTTACAGTTTTTTCACTTGGTGTTGTGTAAAACGGTGAGTCCCACATTAAAACCGTTAGTCTAACTACGATGAATATTAGAATGAGAAAGACAGGATCCTTCAAAGACCATTTCATCTTATACAATCGAGTAAAAGTCCTCAAAAGATCAAATTAAGGATTCTTATGTGTCAATCGATGATTTTATCCTCACTTCACCATAATTCTATTCATAAGAAAAATCGTTTCAGTTTACTATTCTAACCAAAGCCCTTCCATAATAGAGATTATCAAGATTCTCATTAACACACACAGCAACACGATCAAAGAGATCAGGTGAACGAGCGCGCGCTTAATCTTTTTATTCTTTCTCTATGTCTTCTTTGCCGTCGTTATTTTTCTCCACGTTTAATAAATCATCGTCAAATGTGATATCCATATTCCCAGAGGTTTTATTTATGTTATTATCATAAGGAATAGTTTCAATATCACGCGCATGTGATATTTGCTCTAATAATTCATAGCTTTCTGTTTGTATTTTTTCTAGTAGTGAGTTTAGATCTTTACTTAATGAATATATTTCTTCTACACTTCTTGATATCATAATTCCTTCAATTGTTTTACCTAAAGAATGATTCCTATTTTTTTCATAGTAATATCTTGTTACGAAAAAACCTAAAATCATACCAATAGAGACGTCGAAAATAATATTTTGAATCGATGCTAACTCCATGTTTTTGTTTGTGAATCTAGTACACATATAGTCTTCGATCAAAACACGGCGCGAGCTAGAACCTTTTACGTCTCTTGGGGTACGGCTGGAAGGGCGTCCGAGGCTCCATTCCCACCCAGTTGATCTCCACGCCCACCATTTCCAGCGTCCTCAGGATGTCGTAGGTGACCCATTTTGATGCCTGTGGCCTTGTGTACTCCCATAAACCGTACTGGTTTCGCCCCTCCACCATGAAATCCACCAGCTCCTGGACCCTTGGATCATCACTGCTTGCTCCTATTCTTGTACACAGCTTCAGCACGTGGGCCAGATCGAACCGTGCATGGTATGTGATGAAACCAGTTGATTCCTCTATTCCAATGGTTCGTGCCACCTCGAAACCCACATGAATCCGTTCCCTGGTTTCCCTTCCGAGGAGCAGATCCAACGCCCTCCTAGCCTCATTTCCCCTCGCCCTCCCTGGGTGCATGCTGAGGCAGGTCAGCGCCGCCGTGGTGTTACTCCTGCATCCCCATCGACTGTGTGGCATCCTCCTGTACCCGGCGACGTAACCGTTGACGCCGTTGGCGATGCCAGTGGGCCATGACCCGTCATCAAGTCTCTGATCGCTGAGCCAGTCATAGGCCATCTCGGCCCTGGGGTCCTCACCGTGGCCCGTTGATGATATTCCCCTCAATGGAAGGCTTGTCTGGAGACTCATCACATCGTAGTTGTCCTCGCCGTCTGCGTCAGTCCCGTAATTGCCGAGAGGCCACGAACCATCCCTCTCCTGGACGCTGAACAGGTACTCGACCCCCCTCTTGATGGCCTCGTGTTCGGGGTCCAGTTCCAGGTAACCCAACCTAGTGAGTGCCTGCGATGTAGTCTGAACTTTTCCCTGGGGCGCGTTCCCTGTAACCCCCGTTGCATCCCATGAGCCATCAGGTCTCTGGAGCTTGATGAGGCCCCTAATAATAGGGTCGTTAATCCTCAGGTCCCTAAGCTCCTGGGCTTCGTCCGAGTCAAGCAGGTGCCTGTGGACCAGATACCTGAGGCTGATGGACCTGTCAGTGAGCAGCAGGGGTATCATATCTTTCCCCCCCTCTCCTTTGCTATATACGGCGCAGTCGGTGTGTCCCAGATCTCCCCCGGCGGACCCTCAGCTATCACCCTTCCTCCCTCCGCTCCACCTTCGGGCCCCAGCTCTATCACCCAGTCGCACGAGGCAAGCACCCCTGGGTGGTGCTCCACCACGATCACCGTGTTTCCCTCGTCAACGAGCCTGTGGAGGATCCCCTTGAGGCGCTCAACATCCTCCATGTGCTGGCCCAGCGTGGGCTCGTCCAGGATATACAGGGTCTCGCCCAGCCTCCTCTTAGAAAGTTCCTTGGCTATCTTGAGCCTCTGAGCCTCCCCTCCTGAGAGGCTGTATCCTGGCTGGTGTAGCACTAGGTATCCCAGTCCAACGTCTAACGCCGCCTTTAACGGCTTCGCTACCTTCTCGTGGTCCATGAACTGGCTGTACACCTCTTCTAGAGTCAGGCCGTTAAGCTCGGGTAGGCTGAAACCGTTCAGCTTGACCTCCCAAGCCTCGGATCCGTACCCCGTGCCCCTGCATGTCTCGCACTCGGAGTAGATGTCGGGTAGAAACTCCATCTCGGTGCGTATTGTACCCCTTCCGTTGCAGACTGTGCACCGTCGGGTCAATGACTTCACTTTGAGGCTCTTCGCCCTCGCCTCTGCTGATTCAGAGTAAACCTTGACCAGTTGTCTGTCCAGGCCAAGGAACTTGGAGGGGCTTTGGATTCCTCTTTTTGTCTGGTCGATGATGAGAGCGTTCCCAGGCGTGTTCTCTATTGAGTGATAGGCGCCGGGGTCTAGTGGCTCCCTCGCGACGCTGGTGGTCTGCTTGACTGGGTTCAAAGCCCTTCCTAGGGTGTCTATTATTAGCGTGCTCTTTCCACTCCCCGAGACTCCGCAGATACCCGTCAGCACTCTTCGCGGTATCCTCACTGGGTCGCCCTTGAGGTTGTTCTCCACTGCCCCATTGACTGTAATCCAACCAGATGGTTTCCTTGGGTCTCTTGCTTCTTTCACTCTCCCTTTTATCCACTTGCCCGTGACGGAGTCAGCTTCACTGATTGATTTGGGGGTTCCCTGGGCGGTGATGATACCCCCGTTTACGCCCGCCCCTGGCCCCATGTCGATGATATGGTCCGCCTTCTCGATGATCTCCATGTCATGTTCCACAAGGATTACTGTGTTCCCCTCGTCCCTGAGCTCGGCGAGGGCCCCGTACAGAGCGTTAACCTCTCTTGGGTGAAGCCCACGGGTAGGCTCGTCCAGCAGGACTGTAAGGCTGGTCAGCCTGCTGCCCAGAAGCCCGGCTAGTTTGATTCTCTGAGCCTCGCCGGCGCTGAGGGTGGCCGATATCCTGTTGAGGTTGATGTAGCCGAGGCCCACCTGCATGAGGAATCTGAGGCGTCTTTTCACAGTGTCTAAGTTGATGTTGGTTGGGTGCCCCTCGGGTGCGCTTACAGAATCTGTGACCTGTTCTAGCTCTTTGAGGGGCATAATCCCAAGCTCGTGGATGTTATGCCCCGAGAGCTTGACGGCTAGGTACTCAGGTCTGAGTCTGGCGCCATTACAGGCAGGGCAGATCTCGGTGTCAGTGTAGGTGCCTCCCACGTCCCAGTCTCGTATCCAGCCGTAGATCCCTGGGAAGTTGACGGTGCGGGTGTGGGTCCTTCCCTTGGGGTTTGTGAACAGCACCTCAAGTGGCTCTGGATCTCCGGTGTAGAACTTTTGACGCACTTTTTGGGGTACCATTTCCCAGGGCGTCTCAGCTGGGTCGAATCCATGTCTCGCCGCGAACGCTTGTACCACATCGTATCCACCGTTGCCGGGTTTGCACAGGTATCCCTGGGGGAAGAAGCCAGGGCTGTACATGGCGCCCTTGCATAGGGGAAGTCTTGGTTCAATGATGAGCTTGCTTGGGTTCGGTTTTTGTAGGGAGCCAACTCCGTTACACGTTGTACACGCTGCGGCGTAAGTTGAGGGGTTGAACCTTCTGGGATTGGCTATCGGGGCCTTTGTTCCGCAGTTTGAGCATGTCCACTCCGTTCCCCTGGTCATCTTATGGTCGCAACTAGGGCAATTCAATGTCCCGATGGCGGATAAGAGGGCAGCGAGGTTGAACTCGATCTCCGTCACGGTGCCCACCGTTGACCTCCTGCTGTAAAGTCTTCTCTCGGGGGTGATTGTAACAGTTACACCGAGCCCTGAGATCTCGTCAACAGGGGCCTCCGGGCCTTCCTTTGTGCCCTGCCTCTCGTACATTGACAGGGTCTCCAGATAACGCCTTCTAGACTCGGCCTCTAGCGTATCAGATACAAGGCTGCTCTTGCCGCTGCCCGATACCCCGGTTACGACGGTTATCCTGCCTTTTGGGAATCTGGCATCGATGTTCCTCAGATTGTGGGCCCTTGCCCCTCTTACTATGATCTCGTTTGATGTGTTTGACTTTCTACGGGCGCTGTCGTTTGGCTTGATCTGGTCCTCCTCATTGATGGCCATTCCCGTTAGGGATTCTTTGCACTCATGGAGTTCCTCGTATGGCCCCATGTAGATGACCTTGCCTCCATCTGGTCCCGCTCCCGGACCGAGGTCGATGACCCAGTCAGCCGCCCTGATGATGTCAGTGTTGTGCTCGACGATGATAGCAGTTGCGCCCCTGTCCACGAGGTAGTTGAGGCTCTTTAAGAGTCCATTAATGTCCAGAGGGTGGAGTCCGGTGGATGGCTCGTCGAGGACTATGAGCTTGTCGCTTAACCTGCCCCTGCCAAGGTACTTCGCTAGTTTGACCCGTTGGGACTCACCGCCAGACAGCGTCGGACTCGGCTGATCAAGCCCCAAGTATCCTAGACCGATGTCCATTAGCGCTTTGAGTAGACCTAGGGCTTTCTTCTTACGCTTGGGCTCCATCTCGGTGTTCTCGATCTTTGCGTACGCCTCCTCGACGCTCAGGTCATAGAAATCGGCCACCGAGAGCCTATACCCGTTGAAATTGACAAGGACTTTAAGTACCTCGTCATTGAACCTGCGTCCCCCGCACTCGTGGCACGTGACCCAAGTGCTGGGCAGGTACCTCATCTTCATCTCAAGTGCCCCCATGCCGTTGCATGTCGGGCACGCCCCCTCGGGTCTGTTGAAGCTAAAATGGCTTGCGCTTAGCCCCGTCTCCTCGGCGTAGTGGTCCCTAATGATGTCGCTCAGCTTAGTATACGTGGCCGGTGTGCTCCTGGGGTTCCTACCGATGGGACTCTGGTCCACCAATACCGCCTTGAGTGGGTTGATGATTCCCTCGCATCCCTCAGGCTCACCCTTCAAGCTACCCACCAGGACATCTTCGACCAGGGTGCTCTTACCGCTCCCCGATACTCCCGTCACGGCGGTGAGCCTGCCATGGGGAATCCTGATATCTATTCCTTTCAGGTTGTGCCTGGACGCTCCCCTGACCTCAATAAAGATATCAGCCTGTGGTCGCCTTTCAGCTGCCTGAGCCCTTTCCCTGAGACTGAAATATCTCCCGGTCACGGTCTCGGACTCCCAGAGCTCTCGCGGGGTCCCCGTGAAGACTATCTCACCACCATACGTGCCAGCGCCTGGGCCGATATCAACCGCGTTATCCGCCATAGCTGCCGCCACCCGATCATGTTCAACGAAGATGACAGGCCCTTTGAGGGCTCTGAAGGCTGGGATTAGCCGCGCCACATCGTGGGGGTGCTGCCCTATGGTCGGCTCGTCCAGTACATGCAGGACGTCCTCAAGCCTGCTGGTGAGGGCGACCGCCAACCTCACCCGCTGGGATTCCCCTCTGGATAATGTAGGGCTCGGTCTGCTGAGCTGGATGTAGCCAAGACCTACTTGGTTCAAGGCTTCAAGGCGCTTCGTGAACTCCGCTTGGAGCCTCTCTGATTGTAGAGAGTTGTTCCTGAATACCTCTAGCAGCTCATCAACGTCCATCTCTTGAACCTTTTTGAAATCGTATCCAGCCCAAGTAACGCTCGCCGCTTCGGAAAAAAGCCCAGTGCCTCCGCATTCCTCGCATCCCTCTCCATTGCAGCTGGGGCAGTGCTGGTGGAAGTGTGTGGGCTTGAGGTCGCTGAACCAGGTGCCGCACCGCCAGCATACCGTTGAAGTTGAGTATGCCGTTTTCTGGAGCTCTGACTCTGCGATGATTGTTGTGGCTCCTAGCGCCCCTGCTCTCTCAACGAGCTCGCGGATGGTTGATGGGTCGGCGCCAGATTCCAAGTCCGAGAGAATCAGCTCGATACTATGGTTCTGGCTTGGGTCAAGTCTCTTTCCAGTGTATTTTTCTCCATCAACCCTGATGTTCTCGCCCCCGAACTCCTCTGCGAGCATCCCGAGGAGAGCCCTGTGGCTGCCCAATGCCTCGATGAGGAGGGGAGTTGAAATCCTCAGTGCCTGTGACCCGATGCTGTTCACTATCTCCTCCACGGTCTGGACACTCAACAGCTCGCCACATTCCCTGCATTTTCTCACGCCGAACCTCGCGTAGAGGAGCCTCAGGAAGGGGTGGAGACCGGAGGCCGTGGCGAGGGTGCTGTTTGGGTTCCTGTTGAGAAGGTTCTGACCAACGGCCACGACTGGTCCAAGCCCTGTTATCTCGTCTACATCGGCGGGGCTGAACCTCTGGCTGGTCCTGCCGAACTCGTAGACCTCCTGGAACCGCCTACGTGCCTCGTGATATATGGTCTCGAAGACTAGGCTAGTCTTGCCGCTGCCGCTGACGCCCGTTACAACCGTGAGACCGTCACCGAACTCGACGTCCACGTCTCGTAGGTTATTTTCCCTTGCACCCTTGACCCTGATCCTCAAGCTATTCCCTTTGATTTCTGGTAGTGACTCTTATGAAAGATGGGATTATTTCTCCACCTGGATCATATATTTCGACTGTGCGCGCGCGCAGTGTTAATGGTCACGCTGTCAGTAAACTCATCTATAACTATGAGTTGAGCCCAGTTGGGGCGTTCCTTATGTTATCCGAGATTTCTGCTGACCCTGAGAGGGGAGAGTCCTATTTGAGGCAGATATTGGAGTACGGGCATGAAAATCCGGTTTACGATGAGGAAGGGAATCTATTGGAGATCGAGATGAGGATGGTGATACCCAAGGAAAAGCCATTTGAGGAGAATACTCCTTTGTGTCCTATCTGTGGTAAACCTGGGGCATGGATTGAGGAATATAAGCGATGGTGCTGCCACGACTGCAAAACGTATCTAGAAGAATGACCCTATTCGCGCGCGCGCATTGTATTTTGTTATTGATTCTATATGTGTTTCCATTTTATAATGTGCTTGGACCTGAATAAGTAATGGTTTCTAGTATCTTTGAGAGTGTATGGATAAGCAAGGTTCTAACTCAAGACCATATAATGACTGGTAGTTATTCTTGGATATCTGGTACAAGTCTTCTATGTCTCCGAGTACAGGTAAGCCCTTTAGGTTTTCCATTGCTTTGAGGCTGTTTTCTAGGGCCTCCTTTTTTCCTCTAAGGTCTTCGATACTCCAGTTTGCCACTGATAGTTTTAGGCTATACTCCCCCTCACATATCTCACCGATTTTTCTTTTTATGTGAAGTGCGTCTCTTTCTATAATTGCGTTATTTAACTCAGTGATTAAGTTGTTATATTCTTCTTGTTCTGTTTTGTGGTGGGTGTATAATAGTTCAAGTTGGTTCTGTAGTTTTTTTGTGATCCGTTTAATTTTATAGTCTGAGTCTGATATACTCGCCCCATCTTCATGTAATAATTTAATCAGTCTGATTAGGAGTGTGGCGTTTCGTGTGATTTCTCTGCTTATTTTAGTGATTATCTCTGGTATTTCTATGGAGTATGGGTAAATTGACTCTACCGTATACATGTTATAGTAAGTTGACTGGTATTCAGACATGCCCTTTGGAGCGTTTATAGGGCTTTAATTATTATTCAACCGTGATATTATTCAGAAAAAGGTATTAAAAATATAGAATAGGCGTGAGTTACGCTCTCGCATCGATTAGCGCGCGCGCTTAACCAAGCTAGCGAATTTAGACCCTCCCTATATAGGCTCAAGAACGAACATGATAATAACATGGTAAACCTTTGTCCTCCTTTTTTCTTGAAACTATTCAGATGCTGAATCTAAGGTGAAGTGAGGATAAAATCATCGATTGAGGTAGCTGGATATACGATCAGGGACCACGAAGTATCATTGGGTTTGAAACGTATTATTTGAGGACTGTGAGTCCTATGAGGCCTTCTCCTTGGTTAACCGAGTAGAAGGTTCTTAGGAAGGTTACTTTTGCGTCCTCTGGGGCGATATAGCTCTCAAGGACGTTACCGAAGAGGTCAGTGACCTCCCCTACTGGCTCACCTTTCTTGACCCTGCTCCCAAGCTCGTGGAAGCCATGCCATATCCCCGCGTTCTCTGCCTTGTACCTGTACCCCTTGGGGCTAATCTCCGCGTCAGCGAGCACCGGTTCCCCCGGTAAGACTCCGAAGTATTTCAGAATATTCATAACACCATCATAATGGAACTTTATATGCCTCTCCCGAACCGGATACGGGGTGCCCGCCTCACTGGTCACACAGGGAATCCCGTATTTTTTCTGTGCAGTCATCGATAAGCCACTCGCCGTCTCAGGGAGCTTGCTCACGTACTCTGTGGGGAAACAACGAGCCATATCCAGTGCCATTGCATCCACTTCTTCTCCTCCACCAGACCCAGCGATCACCATTGAATCTATATCTTCTCCTATGTCACCGCCATGAAGGTCTACCAAGGCATCACTCCTAGACGCAACCTCCTTGAAAGCAACATACGCCGTTCTCCGGCTCAACGTACCCTCCGGGTCACCCGGGAACTGCCTGTTCTGGTTCAACTGATCTATGGGGCTGAGGAACGCAGACCTATGCTCAAAATGAGGTCCATTCAAGACCGTAACCGCGATAACGTTCCCTTTCATCTCCGCTGGATCCAGCTCACGAGTAGCCCTTATGAGTCCCTCAATGCTCGCATACTCTGTTCCATGGGTTCCTGCTAAAAAACCGATAGTCTTTCCAGGCTTAGCCCCCGAGATGACGACCACGGGAATCCTGTAAATATTCACACTGGTCCGTCCGACCTCTACGAAGCCACTGCTCTTTTCACCACGCTTACCAAGCGCTTCTTCTACATTCATGTTCTAGAAAAGGTTATTTGCACACTTGACTCTTTCCGTCGAACCCTGTTCAAATATCATTCGCGCGCACACCTTAGGTTACCACGTCATACTAATACTCGTTAAGGGTTTTGAGTGGAAGGATCGCGCGTGCACTCATTCATCTTTGAAATGGCGTTTTCAGGGCAGTTCCGGTAGCATGAGCGCGCGCGTAATGGAACCTGAAATCAATAGAAGTGATGATAAAATATTTGATAAGTGGATTTGTTTATACTATATAATCATCCGAGCTAAGATTATCCAAAACAAGTTTCCTTAAACCACGTTCAGCACCCAATATAATCGAATCAACAGTACCCTTTTTCAGATCACTCCGAGCAAAAGCATGACCGTCAATCAATATCGAGTCAAGAAGCCCCTCGTCAATATTCAAAGACCCCAAATACTCTTTCATATCGCGAATGAAACTATGGACATGCCACTGAACATACTTGACAGCACGAAGCTCAATCTCAAGTTCCTTGGCAACATTTTCTGCTTCTTCAACATTAGGTTCCACTCCCCACAACAATTCTGAGCCTGAAGCGAACTGTATTACGACTGATTCTTTTCTAGCTATTACTGTTGGCGTTTTAGGCAGTTTAATGTTTGAAGTCATAATCACGTTACCGAATTAATAGTTAATAAACCGTAACACGTTAAACCATTATCTCTCTGTCTTAATTAAAAGTGAAAAAGATGAAGAAAAAAGAATGAATCAGGG
>RCNB010001587.1_pt1 | contig 14253 bp, 13 predicted proteins | sample 2041321 | NCBI WGS metagenome assembly RCNB01 (sample SAMN09708232, study PRJNA481090) | Marine sediment metagenome, whole genome shotgun sequencing project. | reverse complement strand
AGATGAATATATCAAAGAAATTGATCTAAATCCTGTTATTGCAAATGAAGATGGCGTATACGGTGTAGATGCAAGAATTATCTTGAAATAATTATTACAACAGAGAGTTCATCTCTCTTTTTTTCTCTTTATTGTTCATGAAATTGAAAATATTTAAATTACTGTGAAAAAAGGAACTAATAAGCACATTAACGATTCTAGAGCTAAAAAGGTTAGGAGCCAGACTATTGTCAAAAGAAACAATCGAGCAAATAGTAAGAAAATACGTTTTACAAAATGCAGTATTGCATAAAGGGAAAGCTAATGAAAAATCCGTCATGCAAAAAATAATGACAACCCATGCTGAATTGAGGAAGGAAGCCAAGAAAATCGGTGAGCTAGTAGAACAACTAGTACCAAAGATCAATGAAATTAAACCCGAAGCACAAAAAGAAGAACTAATAGGTATTGATCCTACGTTGCTTGATAAAATAGTCACAGAGAAACGAGTTAGGGATGTCCCACCATTAAAGAACGCAGAAATGGGAAATGTAGTTACAAGATATGCTCCTGAACCAAATGGAGATATGCATTTAGGACATGCATTTACAGCCTTTTTCGCACATTACTATGCTCAAAAATACAAAGGTGAGTTTGTCTTACGATTTGAGGATACAAACCCAAAACAAGAAGAAATACAATATATGGATGCTCATAAAGAAGCACTTGAATGGTTAGGATTACAACCTGATAGAGTGGTTATTGTTTCCAATGATATGGCTATCTTTTATGAAAAAGCTGAATTTCTAATTAAAAATAATCATGCTTATACTTGCACTTGTAATGTTGAAAAAATGCGTGATTTAAGAAATCAAGAATTACATTGTGAACATGCTTCTAAAACAGTAGCTGAAACAACTAAGGATTGGAAGAAGATGCTTGCTGGGGAGTATGATGAAGGAGCAATTGTACTTCGCTTAAGAGGCGATATGAAAAATAAAAATGCTGTAATGAGAGATCCTGCTATATTCGCTATAAGAAAAAGTGAGCATTGCTTACAAGGAACAAAGTATGCCACATGGCCTTTGTATGACTTCGCAGTAGCAATTGAAGATAAAATATGTGGAATAACTCATGTTGGTAGAAGCGCAGAATTTGATACAAGAATAGAATTTCAAAATAAAGTTCGCGAGCTTTTAGGATTAATTCCTCACCCAAATATTTTCCATTTTGCCAGATATAATGTTATAGGTAGTCCAGCATCAAAACGAAAAATCAAACCTCTAGTTATGGAAGGTAAGGTTGAAGGCTGGGATGATATTCGTTTAGTAACGATTAAAGGGTTGAAAAAACGAGGAATACTTCCAGAAACGATAAAACAAATTGCTAAAGAAGCAGGTATGACCACACAACCAACCAATATTGATTGGACTGTCATTTCCTCAACAAATAGAAAATTAATCGATAAACAAGCAAACAGATACTTTTTCGTAGATGATCCAGTTGTCGTTTTTGTTAAGAATGCCCCAGCAGATAAAGTGTGTAATTTACCTTATCATCCAGACTTTGCAGATAGAGGAACAAGGAAAATCCAACTTGGAAAACTGTTCTTAATTGCAAAGAGTGATTATAAAACTTTGAAGAAAGATCAAGAGTTTCGATTAAAAGATCTTTACAATGTAAAACTTGTGAAGAAAAAAATCGATTTACTTGAACTTGATCTCGAGATAACTGCAGAACAAAAAGAATTACTATCACAAATCTCTGAACATGCTATTGTGGAATATACGGATAAGAAGCTAAAACCCGGATTAAAAATTCAATGGACATTAGCAGATCCAAAAGCTATCATAGCAGTTGATGTGAAAGTTCCTGGTATTTTATTTGTAGATGGAAAATACAATAAGAATAGCATGAAAATAGTCAGTGGTTATGGAGAAAAAGCTGTTGCCAAATTAAAAGTTGATGATATCGTACAATTCGAACGATTTGGATTCGTAAGAATAGATAAAATAGTGAAAAATAAAATATTCGTAAATATGGCTCATAAATGAACAAATAATGACTATAGAATAAACCCAAAATAAAAAGATGGGAGATTCTAAAGGTATTAATATTGATATGTTCAAAAGTTAAGTACTGAAGATTACTTTGAAAATCGGAGATAAAAACACTTGGAACCTTGGTTAGTATTCCTTATCATTTTAGGTATTGCTGTTGCTGTAATCATTATTGCTTCTATAAGAAGCAAAAGTAGAAAGAAGAAACCGCAACAAGAAATTCAATCATTTGTGAATTTTGGTGATTTTGTTTCCGCAGGCGCAATGCATCTAAAACAAAAAAGAGAAAAAGAAGCTGCCGATCTCTATTTTCAAACACCCCCTGAGAAACGACCTGCTTATGAAGCCATGGTTTCTCAACGATTAGGAAAACAAGGAGCTCAATTATTCTGGATAAAAACGGGTCGAAGATTTGAAAAAACAAATCCTGAAAATGCCCGAATTGCCTTCTTATTAGCTGGCGCATATTTTGATGCTGTAAAGATGTTTGTTGATAGAAATGATATCAACAGAGCAACTGAGATCATAAACCAAATGCCAACAAATATGCAAGAAGGAACTGTTAGAAGATTATCTCAATACTCATTTAATCGAGGAAAATATCCAATTGCCGCTGATCTCTTACGTGCAATAGGTTTTGTTGATGAAGCTGATGCTATTTTAGCTGTTGGTGCACACGAATTTGGAACAATAGAACGACCTGAAGTAGCAGCAGATATGTATGATACCGTTGGTAGAAAAGACTTAGTGGGAGAATCACAAGAGCAATTAGGAGAAAAAGCATTACTAGAAGGAAAAGTCGAAGCTGCAAAAACTGCTTTTGAGAAAGCAGTGAAGGCTTATGATGACTCTAGTCAACCTAAAGATGCTTTACGTGTAGAAGAACGATTAAAACGCTTCAGCTTATTGGAAGTATTTCGCGAAATGGCTGCAGAGGGACGAGCTGATGAAGCAGAAGATATGATCGATGAAATATCAACTCATTTTCCTGGCATTGCTATTTCAGATTTATACGCAGAAATTGCTTCGGTACTAGAAAGAAATGGAAAACCATCAGAAGCAGTAAATTATTATGATAAAGCTGCAGATTCAACAAATAATCCATTGAAAAGACAGGGTTATGTTAATGCTCTTCGAAGAATAGGTTCACAAATCGCCGCTCAACCATCTAAAGGGGAATCTGTTGCTAAAAAGGATATGAAAGATAATTGCATCGTATGCAAACGTCCAATAAAAGCTGGTTCCAGAATCATAGGATGCCCAGATTGTAAAAAAATGGCTCATTATTCGCATCTAGTAGAATGGATAAAAGTACAAGGATCATGCCCTAGTTGCTTTGCTAATCTCAAAGTTGCTGATTTAACATCGAATTAACAATTACCCAAATTTTTTTGAATAACTTAATGTTCTTTTATTGGTTGTGATTATTTGGTTGACGCAAAAATACTTTCAGAAAGTATCATAGGAAATTTAGACTTAGCATTAACACTAACTGTAGATGAGATAAACGGTCTCTTCGATGAATTTCACAAAATTGTAAAAAACCAATCTATTTGTAAAATAATTAGCTCTGGAAGTGCTTTAGTTGTTGGTGATATTCATGGTGATTTTGAAATTTTAAAAAGCATAGCCAATCTCTATCTGGTTAAGGATAAAATTGATCATTTAATTTTTCTTGGTGATGTTGTAGATAGAGGTTCCAAGTCAATCGCTTGTTTGAATTTGATTCTCTCTTTGGTGATAAAATTCCCTAAAAAAGTTCATTTCATTCGTGGAAACCATGAAACCATATCGGTAAATTCTCGCTATGGATTCCAAGATGATGTTCAACAATATGGTTTTACTCTCGAGATGTATCGACAAATCAATGAAACTTTTAGTCAAATTCCTTTAGCTTTAGTTCACGAAGGTTTTAGGTACTTTTTTGTTCATGGTGGAATACCTGTAAAAACAATGACTATTGATGATTTCAAGAAATTACCAAAAGTGTTTGACTTAATAGAGGACAATACCGTAATGCAGATGCTTTGGAATGATCCAAAAGAAGGAATTGGACGTTCAAGCTATAGCATGAGAGGAACGGGGATATACACATACGGCAAAGAGCGTGTTGATGAATTTCTAAAAAACAACAATCTCAAGATGATCATTAGAGCCCACGAAGCTTTTCCAGAAGGTTCTAAATATTTCTTTGAAAATAAACTGCTAAGTATTTTCTCTTCTGAAGAATATTATACATATACGCAAGCAAAAGTGGCTTACATTGATAAAAAAGGAAAAATAACGCTCTTCCACCCGAGCAAAACTGATGCAATATAATATTTGTTTTAAGAAAAAAAGATAGAAGATAGTGGTAGTTTACTAAACCGCCACTAAACCAAACGCTACCCACAGAGCTACTGATACTGTGGATAAGAGTAGTATGCCAATAACATCTAGTATACTACCAATTTTGAAGATCTCTCTTACACTAAAGAATCCAGTGGAATAACTGATCATTGTAGGAGGAGTACCAAAGACGAGTGCATAATCAACACTTGAACCAATGGCTACTATAACTGCAAGCATAATTGGGTCTATATGTAAACTGACAGCAATTGGAATTACTAAAGGCACCAACATAGCTGCACTAGCAGTGTTACTTGCTACCGCTGTGACTGCTAAGGAAATTCCACCAACAATTAAAGCGATTAGTATGTAATGTTTTCCTTCTATAACACCCATATTGGAAGCAATCCAATCACCAATACCTGTTGAAACAAGAGCGTTGCCTAAGCAAAGACCACCACCAAAGAGGAACAAAGCATTCCAATTCACTTTCTTAACATCTTTAGGTTCAAGGATATTGAGACCGAAAATCAAAACGACAGCAATTAATGCGACAATACCTGAGCTTAATGATACTGCACCATTAGTCCATTTTTTCAGTGGACTCGCAAGGAGCCAAAGGGCAATAGTGAAAACGAAAATTCCAATTGTAATCCATTGTTTTTTGGTAAGTTTACCCATTTTCTTAAGATCTTTTTTGAAAACAATTTGGGCTTCACCTAAGCTTTCTTTGGATACTTTTGGTTTGAATACGAGTAAAAGATAACCCCAAATGAGTAGTAGCATAATGGCAACGAATGGTAAACCAAAAGCGAACCATTTCAAGAATGATATTTCTATACCAATATTTGCTAATCCGGCGATTGCAATGGGGTTTGCGGGGGTTCCAATAACAGAGGCTATACCACCTGTGGTGGCAGCGTATCCAATTCCTAACACCAACGCTTTTTTGAATCCGCTAATATCTTCATTTCGATCTTGATTTTTGATTTGATCAACCATAGCAATTGCAATTGGGATCATAACTGCCGCACTTGCTGTATTGCTCATCCACATAGACAAGAAAGCAGATACACACATCAATATTAACAGTAGTAACATTGGTCTTTTTGTTGCATTGCCAACTATGCCTAATGCTAATCTCTTGTCTATATTGTGTTTCTTCAAAGCTTCAGCAAGAATAAATCCACCAAGGAATAAAGCAATAACAGGATCAAAGAAAGGTTGTAATGCATCAGAAGTACCCGAGATAGCTGTGATAGCGACAACAATAGGTACTAAAAATGAACCAACAACTGTTGGAACAATCTCTGTTATCCACAAACCTGCAACTAAAACTAACAAACCTAATGCAATACCTGATTTAAACGGTACTGTCATAGTAAAATAGACAGTTGTTACGTCAGCACTAAGTAAATTACTGTGAGTAGTTTCAATTTTTGACGCGCGAATTTTTCTCTCGAATCCGTTACCAAAAATGGTTCCTTGAATATCATTGAGCTGTATATTTTCGTCAGAATTATTCGCGTTATCTAATATTCCAACTCGAAATTCAATTTTTGAGTTAGTAGACGCTTTGTAAGCACTATTGAGAATAACTATACAAGAATTGTCAGTGGCACCAAGTGAACTATAGACTTCTACCTTAGTTGTACTAGCACTATCAGCCATAGTTAGATTAAAGGTAACTAAATATTCTTCTCCAGAATAATTTATCATAAGCTGAGTTTGGTATTGTCCATTTTCCATATTTGTTGGACCAAGAAAAGACACCCCTATAGTTAACCCTATGATAACAACAGCAATAATTGACGTTCTAATGATTTTCTTTTTTCTTGCTTGTTTCTCTTCAGGCGTTAATTCCTTCTTTTCAGATTTACTTTCGACTTCTTCTGCTGCTTTTTCCTCTTCTTTTGTAGTAAGAACAATTTCTTTAATATCTGATTCTTGCTCAGCCATTTATTTTTCCTTCTATCTCTAATGAATACTACAATTCATTATACGAATAATACGTCAAAAAAGTTCTTATTAATAACTTTGTCGAAAATATCGCAAAAAGCTGCAATAACGAACCCGATAGTAATCGTTTGTTAAGTAGTAACATAATATGTTATTAGTAAAATGATAAACAAAACAATGGGAATTCCAGTTGCAAATGCCGTTTCCACCCAAGAAAATTCACTTGCTGGTTTAATTATGAATACCATAAAAACAGCACCAACAATAATTCCCAGGAAATGGAGTACCATAGCAAATATTCCAGCAAAAGAGTTTCTCATAGCTAACATAGCATCAATTACTCCGTAAAAATCTCCGACATCTGGGGCATAAGTTGGGAGAGCAACTAAAAGAAAGAAAGCTGCGAGTATTTCAGCGAACATAATTGGCATTAACCCGTATCCAACAGCAGCTCTAATTTGTTTACCTTTTGCTTTACCACCAAGAAGTTTGGTTGTTAAACGAATGACCCAACTCGCCAGGAACCAAGAGATAAAGGGAATTATTGAAGCTAAAATCCATACAACAATAAAAACAAGAAACCCAGTTAGGTTATCTAAAATATCAATATGGGCTAAATAAGCGAGTACTTGTATTGAAAAACAAAATGATATCGCAAAGAGAAAAATAACCCCACCTCTCGAATCAGGATTATCAGCTATTTCTTCAAAAATATCTCGAGGTTTAGTTAATAATAAACGTATTCTTCTTCCGACATCTTTCGTTGTTACTGGAGCAAAAACCTTAGTTTCGTAAGTAGTCGTTAGATCAGCACCACAAAATGGGCATAATAAATACCCTTGAGGAACTGTTTCGCGACAGATAGTACATCGTATATTTGTTTCATCAGTACTCATTTTCGTTGCTCCATTAGACAGCGATTAGTATTCAATATAGTTTAAACGGACATGAATACTAATAATGATTTCGAAATAGCAATGAAATGATTAAACTAGTGATATCTTTTTATTTAGTTACTATTTAAACTAACATAGTGTGATAATAATGAAAAAAGTGTTGCTAACAGGTTTCGGACCATTTGGTCTTGATAAAGTGAATCCTGCATTAGAAGTAATTAAAGAAATGGAAGGCGAGATTCTCTCTATAAAAAATCAATCAAAAGATGAAACTAAAGCTAAAATTGTAACTGCAGAATTGCCTGTGGTATTTGGTAAAGCAATTACAAAATTCAAGAAGAAGGTTGAAGAAATCAAACCAGATCTTATTCTTTCTATTGGTCAAGCAGCTGGGAGAATGGTTCTCTCATTGGAACGATTTGGCGTAAATATGAATGATACAGTTTTTCCAGATAATGAAGATAATAAACCACAAGATGAATTGATTGAAAAATCCGGTCCTACAGCTTACTTTTCTACTCTAGCACTTCGTAAAACATTAACTATCTTAAAGAAAGAGGGGATTCCTGCTTTGATATCTAATTCAGCAGGCACATATGTCTGTAATAATATTGTTTATGGTGCTTTACACTTTCTAGCAACAACTGAAGAATACTCTCATATAAAATACGGTTTTATTCATATACCATATTTACCAAGTCAAGCAGCTGAAAAAGATAGACCATTTCCATCTCTACCGTTAGAAATAGTGAAAAAAGCAATAAGAATAACAATTGAAACTAATCTCTAGATTAGAGCTAGATTATTCTTGTTACGATGATTTGTTCAGCAGTGATGCATTGGATGACATCACCGGGTGCGAGTGGTGCTGAATAGATATAAGTTCCGTTGTAGAGATTTATTGTAGCTGCACCATTTACTGTTACCTCTGCATAACCAACATAATTCTGTGAGGAAGCATCTTGATAACTAAGGGTTATGTACCCATTTGTTGCAGTATTAAGATAAGTGGTCGAATAATCAAAGTAAAATGTTAGTGATCTATCAATTGTAAGATAGTTATTTTCTAGTAAAACATCGATATTAGCAGTAATTGCCATTTTACCGTTTATCTTTACAATTTGAATTGGTTCTGGTGCAGAGATTTGATCAATTTCAAAAATTGCAATGTATCCTCTCGCTATCATTTGTCTTTCGGCGAAATCAAACCAGTCCTGTAAGAAAGAAGCTGCAGTAACATTACTATCAATTAATGTTGCAGGAAGAGAATAATTAGCAAGCATACCAAGCATGAAATCTTGGGTTTCAATCTTGAAATTTTCATAAGCGTTAATAATATCGTTTATTTCCACGTTCTGGGAGTATTGATTTTTATTGAGCTCAAATACAATTGAAATGAATGATAATAGGTAGATGATTATTATAACTGTGCAAACAAGGAAAATCTGTCCTTTTTTCGAAGATTGTAATTTAGCAAGGAAAGATTTCTTTTTGTTCATATTGTGCTTCATAAATAAATCACCAAACCAATCTCCATAGTTCTATATGGATTACTCGGTACTGATTCAAATCAGATTGGTATCCATACAAGAAGTAATCTGTTGCACCTACAGCAGCATCTGCTGGGGGTGTTCTGTCCCAAAACAAGGTGAATTGTGTATTCCCTGCTTCGTCTTCAACTGATAATCGCCATAAAATATTTGCTGGTATAGCAGCGTCTATACTATCTGCTAGGTCGTTTGTTAATCCGTTAAAAATAAGGTTCTTTAGTTCTCCAGCCTTATTTATTGAATCTAATGTTTCAAATCCTATGGTTGACAGATCATCTTGATAATTAGGCATGGTTGTTAATTCAATTTGGAAGATAGCTACCATTAGTAAAACTAGAACAGTTAAAGCTATAAAGACCTCTAGTAAGAACAATTGGCCTTTCTTCTTAGTTGGTAATGTTAGCTTTTTTAATCTGGCCATATGAATAACACCGCTTTAAAGATACATTCTCTAATAACTACTATTTTTTCAAATTTTATTATCTCTTCATATTCAGGAATAAATAAAGATCCAGCAACAGTTCCGGCATCATTAGATAAAGTAGTAGGATATACCTGGATTTCCCTATCATATCCACCACCTGCAGTATAGCCATTTACTAATGCAACACATGTTCCGTTGGTTGGCATTCTTATATTAAAAGTTTCTAAACTTGTTGGAGCATTAATTGTCTGTGTTTCATTTCCGTATAATTCTTCACCTGTGTGGTATGGAAATAACATTGTAGCTGTGAGTGCTGAAAGTGTACCATTGCTTCTTGCTTGTATCGTTGCTAATCCATTATTATTTTCATTTTCTTGGACGATCATTGTCAATCCCATATTTAATGGATTATTAACAACTAATTCTGTATAATCCACAGCGTAATGTCCATAAGAATTCTTAGCAAATACTACTAATGTAAAGTAACCATCAGGTAATGGACCGATTCCAGTCGGAAAGGCTGTAGAATAACCACCTGTGGTGTTTGTTTGTGTTTTTTCTGTGAACATAACTGTCATGTCTGGTGCTACTAAAAAGAGCCAAATATCACATTCGGTAACACTTGTTGCAACATCAATAGTTCCTGTAGGTTGACTTAATGAGAAATTTCCATCAACATCAAACAATGATTCTATTGTTAATTGAAATCCGAAATCTCTTTCTCTCGAGAGATTTCCGCGAATACTATCATAACTTAATCTGTACAAACTGTCAGGATTAATTCTCGCAATTTTGTTAGCATCTAACTCTGTTGTACCATATTTTAAAAGTCCAAATGAATTGAAATTTATATCGTAATTGAATTCCCAATCTATTGGATAACCTGAACTGGAAAAGAATGCATCCGAAATTTGATCTGCTTTTGATTCAAAAGCTCTATCTTCTAAATTAACGTACTTTGGTTCTATAAAAGACAATGAGAGAACAATAACTTCAGCAAATACTATCATGAAAACAATCATTGCTAAAGCAAAGTCAACACCTTGAATTTGTCCTTTTTTGTTTCGCCAAAGGAGTCGTTTCATTTAATCATTCACCTAAGAGCTTGTGCTAAATTTCAGTTTGTTTTGAAACGGATTACATTATTAAAAGATTATTTGAATACTTTAACCTTTTTGGTTGAGTACATTAATGGGGGTGACTAATCCGCTAAAGACCAAAAAAAGCACTTTTGGCGCTTTGTTTCCACAAACATAGAATTTATTTAGTATAAAACTTTTAATTCTACTATAACTAGATTTTAAGCTAATGCTGTATAGATAATTATTATTAACAAGAAGAATAACAATCTCTTAGATATGAGGTAAAAACAATGCCAAAAGTACAACCAAAAGTCCAAAACATCATTTGGGCAGTTTCTGTTAGTTTAGGGGTAGTTATGGGAACATTTGCTGCTCTCATATGGGCTGGTATAATAAATACAGGACAATATGTTACCGCAAGTGACTTTATTGCTTTTGGAATTCTCCTAACTATATCGCCATCATCAATTGCATTTTACATTGATTCAAGATGGAGAGCAGGTATTGATGAAAATTTACCTAATCTGTTACGAGATATTGCTGATGCTCAAAGAACTGGATTATCATTACCAAGAGCAGTATCAGAATCCTCAAAGAGAAATTATGGCCCATTAACTGATGAGCTTCAGAAAATGGCTGCAAAGATATCTTGGGGTATTCCATTTGATCAAGCAATGAGATCATTCACAGATACAGCTAATACAGAATTAAATAATCGAGCTGCAATTCTCATCCTAGAAGCACAGCGATCTGGTGGTGTCATTGAAGATATTTTCGATTCCGCACAGAAACACGTTGAGGATATTTTGGCTTTAAGGAAAGAACGTTTAGGAGCAATGCAACCATACATTTGGATTATCTATGCTGCATTCTTCATCTTCTTACTCGTTTTAGTTGTGCTATTCCAAACATTCTTCTATCCTATGACAGAGATGTTTGACAGCTTCCAAGGCTTGAGTGTAGGATCAGATATTGCCGGATTAAATCCTGCTACACTTGAAACCTATAAGATTTTATTCTTGCACATGACTATCGTTGAAGGACTATTCAGTGGACTCGTTGCAGGAAAGATGGGTGAAGGTAAAGCTAAATCTGGTTTAAAACACGCAACAATTATGGTTCTGCTAGGTTGGATTATCTACAAACTAACTATTGAACTAAGTCTAATACAAATAAACATCATTTAACGGTGAAACTAATTGGCTAAAATTGAGCAAGAAGTAAAAGAAATGAAAGAAGCAATTGCTAAGCTAGACGATAAAATAGGACAACTACAATTCTTTCTAGTGCAGATTATGAATAAATTAGGCGATGAAGGCACAACAGTGTCTAGTGGAGCAGCAGCTCCTGCTGCAGCAACAGGTTCGGTAAGTGTCGACATAACCCCACTAGAGGAACGTCTTGCCCAGTTAACCAATATAATGGCTACAAAAGCTGATATTGAACCAGTCGTTCAAGAGCTCGCTAAATTACGAGGCGAACGAATGAAGGAAGCAGAAGATACAATTGATAATGTAACTGTATTACTTGAGAAAGGATTAGCTTTGACAGAGTTAACAGCATCTTTGAAGGAAATAGAAGCACACCTTCAAGAATTAATTACTCCACCAAAGTAATTTTTCCATCCTTTCTATTCATCTCTTTTTTCTATTATTTTTATTCAGGAGTTAATTACAATGAAATTCGCAAGATTCAAAGCTGAAAAAGGAGTAATTGAGGTTGAATTATCGCATGATGAGGTTAAGATTACTGAAGTAAAAATTACAGGCGATTTTTTCATTTATCCTGAAGAAGCAATTGAACTAATAGAAGACACTTTAAGAAATACTCATACAGAAAAGAATATCATAACTGAGAAATTAAAAGAAGTCTATAAGAAGGAAGAAATCACTACCCCAGGCATAAAAATAGCTGATTGGGTTACAGTTATCTTCTTGGCAATTGATTCTTGAAATTACATTTAAAAAAACGTAAATGTTATGTAATTTACATTTAATCTGAGGTATTCATTTGAAAGTAACTTTCACATTTAAGGGTTCTATTTTTAATCAAAGCAAAGACATTATAATGGACTTAAGCGAACAAACAACCATAATCCAAGCTTTGAAAATATTAACAAAAAATCAACCAAAACTATTGCCCTTGCTATTAAAAGATGAAGTTATTAGAAGTGACATTCTTGTGATTGTAGATAAAATGGATGTTATTTCAATGAACCTCTTAGACATGCCATTAACAGAGAATCAGCTTGTGGCTATACTTCCTCTTGCACATGGAGGATAACGAGTAATATAGAAGTGATTCCTATGAGAATGATTGAAAAAATCTCGCAATTAATGACTGAACCTAAGAAAATAAGGAATATAGCTTTAGTTGCACATATAGATCATGGGAAAACAACCTTATCTGATTCCCTACTTGTTGCTTCAGGAATATTACCTCCTTTATCAGCTGGAGATGCAAGAGCACTTGATTTCTTGCCAGAGGAACAACGACGCGGAATTACTATGAAAACCGCGAATATCTCACTAATTCTACAACATAAAGAAACGGATTTTTTAGTTAATTTGATAGATAGTCCAGGACATGTTGATTTTTCTGGAAAAGTTGCACGAGCACTGCGGATAGTAGATGGAGCAATAGTAATAATTGATGCTGTAGAACAAATAATGGCTCAAACTGAAACTGTCATTCGTCAATGTATAACCGAAGGAGTTAAACCAATACTTTTCATAAACAAAGTTGATAGATTGATCAATGAATTAAAATTAACTCCAAAACAGATTGTAGAACGGTTAGAGATAGTTTACAATAATTTCAATGCACTAGTAGAAAGATACTCGAGTCAAACAAAAGTACCAAAATGGCGAAGCACAACAAAAGATGGGAGTGTTGTCTTTGGTTCTGCACTTCATCGATGGGCAATATCGCTCCCAATAATAAAAGAGAGCAAGATTACTTTTGAACAAATAATAAATTATTATGAACAAGGAAAACAAGATGAATTACCATCTTTACTTCCTATTGATAAACCGTTAATTGATATGATTATTACTCACTTGCCAAATCCAATAGATGCACAAAAATATCGAATAAAGAACATTTGGAAGGGAGATTTAGAAACTCCTGAAGGAAAAGCAATGATTAATTGTTTAGCAACCGATGTTCCACTTGTTTTTGGTTCAACAAAAATTATCTCTGATCAACATGCTGGGTCTTTACTTTTGGGTCGTATTTTTTCTGGAACATTAGAGGAAAAAACAGATGTCTTGTTCGCAAATACTAAAGCGGAAGGTAAAGTTCGCAATATCTATGTTTTCATGGGGCAAGACAAGAAAAGAATTCAATCTGTACCAGTAGGTAATATGGTTGCTATCTCCGGATTAGAGAATGTTGATCCTGGAGAGACGTTAGTAAGCCAAGAGATAACAAACATGGTTCCATTTGAAGAAATAAAATACTTGGCAAATCCAGTCGTTACTGTTGCAGTCGAACCTAAGATGTTACGGGATCTTCCTGAATTGAGGAGAGTCCTTGAGCGTTTTGATCTCGAAGATCCAAACCTTATTTCAAGCGTCGATGATAAATCTGGCGAAATTTTGCTTATGGGTTTGGGTGAATTGCATTTAGAAACAGTTGTTTTTGATGTTTCTAAGGAAGTAGAATGTACTGCTTCTTCGCCAATAGTTGTTATTGCTGAACGTATAGAAAAAGAAGGTTCAAAATTAACAAAAGAGCTTTACGGGACAACAGTCTCATTATTAGTTGAACCGGTAGAAAAAGAAAAGCCAATAGATCAAGAAAGCAAATCACATCCTTACCAAGAAAAACTTAGGCAATATAATAACGAAATAATAATTGAATCAGGAATATTTTCACAATTGGCTAAGGAATCAATAGAAAATATTTTGATTGGAGTAAAAGATGCATTAGCTGCAGGACCAATATCACAAAAACCAGTCTTTGGCATTCGTA
>RCNB010001586.1_pt1 | contig 14255 bp, 15 predicted proteins | sample 2041321 | NCBI WGS metagenome assembly RCNB01 (sample SAMN09708232, study PRJNA481090) | Marine sediment metagenome, whole genome shotgun sequencing project. | reverse complement strand
TATCATTCAATCCTTAGTCGAAAGTAATATTAATTACTTGCGTTTTAATACTTCGTCAATCATACCGTATTCCAAAGCTTCTTGTGAGCGCATCCAATAATCTCTATCAGAATCTTTCTCTACTTGCTCAATTGATTTACCAGAATGCTCAGCGATAACGGCATATAATTCTTCTTTTACTCTTATTGTTTCTTTTAAAGCAATTTCCATATCGCTTAACTGTCCTTGTGTACCACTACTCACTTGGTGAATCATTACACGAGAATGTGTTAATGCAGAGCGTTTTCCTTTTTGACCAGCACACAATAACACCGCCGCCATTGAAGCCGCAATACCTGTACAAATTGTTGCGACATCTGGTTTTACAAATTGCATGGTATCATAGATACCTAAACCCGCATATACTGAGCCTCCTGGTGAATTGATATAAATCTGAATATCTTTAGAAGCATCTGTACTCTGTAAGAATAACAATTGTGCTTGTATAATATTTGCGACATGATCATTAACACCTGTTCCTAAAAATATAATACGATCCATCATTAAACGTGAGAACACATCAAAAACGGCTATGTTCATTTGACGTTCTTCAATAATATTTGGAGTCATATTAGTAGGATACATACTCTCTATAATCTTACTATAGTAATTACTATTTATGCCTTGGTCTTTTGTTGCAAATTTTTCAAATTCTTTTCCGTAGTCCATATAATTTTTAATCGTTTTAATTAATGAAATTTGTTTTTGTTTAAATCCTGAAATGACAGTTCGACAAGTTCAGTGTAACACTTGAGTACTTATGCCTATCATCTTGAGGAAATCAAAATAAAAAAGGCGTAAAACTTTTCAATTTTACGCCTCAAAGATACTAATATTTTTTAGGTTCCCGTTTTCACAGGAATCACATTTTAAGGTTTCAATCTGTTGCCTTCACAAATTCTATAGTTAGCTGTAGAATTCCTTTACAAAATCATCATAAGTAATTTTCTTTGTCTTAGTATTTGCTTCAGCCTTATAAAAGTTTAACAATTTCTGACTCATTAACTGCTCAGACAGACGCTTTACCTCTTCTTGATTAGATAAAATACGTGCAGCAATATCTTCTAATTCTTTTTCTGAAGGATTCATTTGACCAAATTGAGCCATCTGTCCTTTAATCATTTCCATTGAATACGCCTTTAAGTCTTCAAACTGAACTTGTAAGTTATTCTCTTGGATTAATTTCCCTTCAATTAATTGGTAACGCATGCTCTTTTCAGACTTTTCGTATTCGTCTTTAGCTTGGTCTACTGTCATTACTTCCTCACCAGCTGTTTGCATCCATTTTTGTAAGAAACTTGCTGGTAAATCAAATTTTGTATTTTCAACTAAATATTCAGTAACATCATTTAATAATTTCTGGTCCCCTTGCTGAACAAATTGTTTTTCTGAATCTTCTTTGATTTTATCTTTCAATTCTGTCACAGAAGTAACACTTCCTTTCCCAAACAACTTATCGAACAATTCTTGATCTAAATCAGCTAATTCTCTACCGTTAATTTCTGTGATTTCAAAATTCACTTCGATATCTAAACCATGAGCGTCATCATGAGGCACTTTTAAAAATGACATTACATCGTGATCGTCATTAAATAAGCCTTTAGTTTTTAAAGAAATGACATCACCTACTTTAGCTCCGATAAATTTCTTAGGATTTGTTTTTCCCTTTAATTTATCTAAAGTGATCATTGTAGAATTATCTATTTCTTTTTCTTCGTTGAAAAAAGTTCCTGTGATTTCAGAATCTTTAGCCACTTCCGTTTGAGAAACTATGTTACCATATTGCTTTTGGATCTGCTCAATTTGAGTCTTGACCATTTTATCATCCGCAACAATATTATAATGTGTGATTGCTTTTTTACTCTTTAGGTTGACATTAAAATCAGGAGCTAAACCTAATTCAAACTCAAAAGAAAAGGCATCAGAATCCCAATCTAAATCGTCCTGTGCTTTCGGTAAGGGATTCCCTAAAACATCTAGTTTCTCTTCAACCAAATACTTACCAAGAGCATCTTGTAATAATTTGTTCACCTCATCTACCAAAACAGCCTTACCATATTGTTTTTTAACCATGCCCATTGGCACATGACCTTTTCTAAAACCAGGAATGTTGGCCGTCTTACGGTAATCTATTAAGATCTTTTCTACTTTATCGCTGTAATCTTCTTTAGCGATATCCACTTTTACAACTGCATTTAATGCATCGATATTTTCTCTTGTAATGTTCATTTTCTTGAAACTAAAATTGGGATGCAAAAATACAATATTTTTTACAACGCAACAACACTTTTAAACGTTTGATTTTGAGCTATTCTTTATTCGTTTTTATCAAGGAATGTAATAAGGATTCCAGAATACTTAAAAGCACACTAAAAAGTATGGCAGTCCATATACCATCAACACTAAAACCAGCAATAAGTTTGTCCGCTAATAGAATTATAAGTGCGTTCACTACGAATAGGAACAGTCCTAACGTTACGATCGTCACTGGCAATGTTAAAATGACTAAAATTGGCTTCAACAAAACGTTGAGCACTGAGAGGACAACAGCGACAATTAACGAGGTCATATAATTATCGACAGCGACTCCTGTTAATAGTTCTGCTAGTACAAAAACTGCAATAGCGCTGAGTAAAAGTTTTATTAGAAGATTCATACATTTAAAAAATTAGATTATTAATTATTTGAAATATTAAAAATTGCACACTCAATAAAAAAGAGAATTGTAAAAAGAGGTTTCATATTGAAAGTGATTAAATATAAACATTATAGCCTTTAAAATTAAATGAAATTTATGACAGCTTCATAAAAATCTTTAGGATTCTCTGCATGTAACCAATGACCTGCGTTTGCAATTGTTGCAATTTCTGAATTTGGAAAATGTCTTTGAATAATCGCTTCGTCCGATTCCCCTATATATTCTGAGCGATCACCGCGTAAAAACAAGGTTTCTTTCTCAAAAGTCACATGTATTGGCAAAGCTTCACCTACTTCTGAAACGTTTTCTTTTAGAGCCTCTAAATTAATCCTTAATCCTAATTGTCCTTTTTCTACCCAATATAAATTTTTGAGCAAGAACATACGTGTTCCTATATCATTAACATACTGACTTAAGGCCGTATCTGCTTGTCCTCTACTTTTAATATCGGAAAAGTCTAAACTGCTTAACCCTTCTAAAATAGCATCGTGATGTATTGGATAATAACGTGGTGAAATATCAGCGACTAATAATTTATTCACTAATTCAGGATATTTTGTTGCAAAAAGCATCGCCGTTTTTCCACCCATAGAGTGACCAAGCAAAGTGATATTAGACAAATTATGATGGTCACAATACGTTTTCAAATCTTCAGCCATTAGCTCATAATCAAAATCACCTGAGTGAAAACTGCGTCCATGATTTCGTTGATCTACTAAATGTATTTCAAAATTAGATGCTGCAAATTGTCTAGCTAAGGTTTTCCAATTGTCTCCCATACCTAAAAAACCATGCAGAATCACGAATGGCTTTCCTTCACCTATTATGTTTGAGTGTAATGTCATTTTGTTTAGTTTTCACGCAAAGTCGCTAAGAAGCAAAACCATACATTGATGTAATTGTTTTTTGGTTTTTAATTTTACAATTAGCTTTTTGGTGATTTGATGCCTTGCCATCAAATAGTGTTTATCTATTTGCACCTCTGCGCATTTGAGAGATCACCTATTTCAACTTATCTAAATACATTTCGATAACGTTCTCTACTCCCAAATACAAACTTTCAGTAATTAAGGCATGTCCTATTGAAACTTCTAATAAGCCTGTAATATTTTCTTTAAAGAATGTAATGTTATCTAGCGATAAATCATGACCAGCATTAATACCTAATTGCAAGGTGTTTGCCAAACCGGCACATTCCATATATGGCCTAATAGCTTCTTCATTTCCAAGGCCATATTGATGTGCAAAAGCTTCGGTATAGAGCTCTATCCTATCAGCACCTGTTTCTTTAGCACCTTCAATTTGATGCAAATCCGGATCCACAAATATAGAAGTTCTAATGCCATTATTTTTAAACTCTTTAATCACTTCAACCAAAAAGTCTTTGTGGTGTATCGTGTCCCAACCTGAGTTTGAAGTAATAGCATCAACCGCATCTGGCACCAAGGTAACTTGAGTTGGCTTTATGTCTAAAACCATATCAATAAACTTTCGGATTGGATTACCCTCTATATTGTATTCTGTATATACTTCTGGCTTTAAATCGTAAGCGTCTTGATAACGAATATGGCGCTCATCTGGTCTGGGATGAATGGTAACTCCTTCCGCACCAAAACGCTGCACATCTTTAGCAAATTGTACAACATTAGGCACATCGCCACCTCGACTGTTTCTTAGCGTTGCTATCTTGTTTATATTAACACTTAGTTTTGTCATTTTAACATATTTTGTGTTACAAAAATACGAACTCCAACACGCATATTATGGTTATTTTTGATTAATTTGCAAGATATTCACAGCCTATTATGCAACTACAAGATTTTGTAATAAACGATATAAAACCGCTTAATATAACGGATAAAATAAGTGATTTACAATTACTTTTTAATCAGTTAACCTACTCTCATATACCTATTTTAAAGGATGGTGTTTATTTAGGCTGTATTTCTGAAACTGATGCGCATTGTTTTGAAAGTGCAAAATCAATAAGCGAATGTAATTATACCATAGAAGGTTTTTTTGTAAGACCCGCAACCAATTGGTTAGATGTCCTTGAAGTATTTGCTCAAAATGACTCTAACATCATGCCAATCTTAGATCATAACAATAAATACTTAGGCTACTACGAACTCAACGATATTATTCACTTATTTAATGAAACGCCATTCTTCTCAGAACCAGGTGGTATTTTAATTGTTGAAAAAGGGATACAAGACTATTCTTTTAGTGAAATTAGTCAAATCGTAGAGTCTAATGACGCTAAATTATTAGGTGCATTTATTTCTAAAATGGATGGTGATTTAGCCAGAATAACTATAAAGATTGGTGACGCTAGTCTTAATGATATTATACAAACCTTTAGACGTTATAGCTATAATATTATTTCTGGCCATGAGGAAGATTCTTATATTGAAAGTTTAAAAGACCGTTCTCAATATCTCGACAAATATCTAAACATGTAATTGATGAAAGTAGCAGTCTATGGTCAGAATTACACAAAGAAATCGACTCAAAAAGCCTTTGAAATTCTTTTGGAGGTATTTTTAGATCATAAATTAGAGCTTTATATTGAAGCTGATTTTTTGAATCTACAAAACGAAGCCATTAAAAGTAGTTCAGCTTTAAGAACTTTTACAGACTTAGATGAGAGCTATAACTTACTTATAAGTATTGGTGGTGACGGTACTATTTTAAGAGCTATTACATATGTTCGGGATTTAGGTATTCCAATTGTTGGCATAAACACAGGTCGTTTAGGATTTTTAGCAACCATTCAAACTGATGAGATAGAATCTGCGCTTTCCGAAATATTTAAAGGCGACTATAAAATTTCTGAGCGCTCCTTACTAAGTGTAGATACCCAACCTAAGCATGTTGATATTGAAGAAACGAACTTCGCACTTAATGAAATTGCAATCAGCAGAAAGAACACCACCTCAATGATAACGGTTGAAACACATCTTAATGATGAGTACTTAACATCGTATTGGGCAGATGGCTTAATTCTATCAACACCTACAGGCTCAACAGGGTATTCTTTGAGTTGTGGAGGTCCCGTAATTACACCTGACGCCAAGAATTTCGCTTTAACACCTATTGCACCTCATAATCTTAGTGCACGTCCATTAATTATTCCAGATAATACAATGGTAAGTTTTAAGGTGAACGGAAGAGAAGATCAGTTTTTAATGTCACTCGATTCAAGAATAGTCACATTATCTAATACAACTATTGTAACCGTAAAAAAGGCCAACTTTGTCATTAAAATGGTTGAGCTTTTAGACGAAACCTTTTTAGATACCCTCCGAAAAAAACTACTTTGGGGAGAAGATCGTCGTAATTAGACAATAAATACCATCAAAACTTGTTTATCTGTAATACAATTTGTGTCAAATTATTGAACACAAGTCATAATTGTTATATTTGCAAACTTTGAAAAATTTATGAGGTATTTTTTTCTGATTTTTATAAGCCTATTTATAACAAAAAACACTGATGCTCAAATCTATGAAGTTGGTGTTTTTGTTGGTGGCAGCAATTTTATTGGTGATGTTGGTGCTACAAACTACATATCCCCAAACCAAGGGGCTTTTGGTGCTGTTCTAAAATGGAACAGGAGCCCGAGGCATTCTTTCAGGGCGACCGTAATTTTTTCAGATCTAGAAGGTATTGATGCAAAATCAGATGACCCAAGGCGTGTTCAACGTGATTATAGTTTTAATACGAGTATAGTGGAAATTTCAGCTGGTATGGAATTTTCATTTTTGGATTTTGACTTACATACACCTGGTATAAAAGGGACACCTTATTTATATACCGGGATTACTGCTGCTAATCATGATAACTTCTATTTTAATCAAGCTGGTGAATTAACTTCCGAAAACACAAGTAGTTGGGCTTTTGGAATTCCAATGGCCTTAGGTTATAAGGCAAACATAACTAATCATATTATATTGGCAGCCGAAATAGGTGCGCGTTATACCTTTTCAGATGAATTAGATGGCAGTATGCCAGATGCAGAATTTAGAGAACAATTTAGTTTTGGAAATACTAATAGCACAGATTGGTATGTGTTTTCAGGAATTACATTAACTTACACCTTTGGCAGAAGACCCTGTTATTGCAATTTTTAAATGAGTCTAAAAGAACAAATAAATAAAGAGAAAATTCCCAACCATGTAGCAATTATTATGGATGGAAATGGTCGTTGGGCAAAACAAAAAGGCTTTCTGCGTGTTATTGGGCACGAAAATGGCACAAAATCTGTTAGAGAAACCGTTGAAGCTAGTGCCGAATTAGGCATTAAATATTTGACCTTATATGCCTTTTCTACTGAAAACTGGAACAGACCGAAACTAGAAGTACAAACCCTAATGAAGCTTTTAGTAAAGTCATTGAAAAAAGAAATAAAGACTTTACAAGAAAATAATATAAAGTTATCTGCCATTGGAAACCTAAATGACTTACCAAAAAAAGCCCACAAAGAACTTTTAGATGTTATAGAAAAGACAAAAAACAATAAGAATATGACATTAACTTTAGCCTTAAGCTATGGTTCTCGTGAAGAAATTGTTAATGTTATTAAAGAATTATCCCTTAAAGTTAAAAATAATATAATTTCTACTGAAAGTATTGACGAATCCATTATAAATAAGCATCTTTACACGCAAAATTTACCAGATGTTGACCTACTTATTCGCACAAGTGGTGAACAAAGAATTAGCAACTTTTTGCTTTGGCAAATAGCTTACGCAGAATTATATTTTACAGATATTTTATGGCCAGATTTCAATAAAGAAGATCTATATGAAGCGCTAATAAATTATCAAAACAGAGAACGAAGATTTGGAAAAACAAGCGAACAACTTACCTAATAAAGCAGTATTGAAGTCATTTATTTCACACATTTTTACTGTATTATTTTTCACGATTTCACTTACGAGTCATGCACAAGTTGAAGGTGGAGAAAAATATTTAATTAAGGAAATTATAGTTACTGGAAATACTAATTTTAGTGCACAAACTATTATTGCTTATTCTAAACTTAGAAAGGACGAAGAAATACAAGTTGGTGGTGAAAAAATCGCTAATGCTGTAAAAACTTTATGGAAATCTAACCTATTCAGTAGTATCGATATATATGTTATTAACATAGATGGTAATACTGCAGACTTAGAAATTAACCTTATTGATTTACCAGAGCTTAGAGACTTGACTATTGAAGGTATTAAAAAAAATAAAAAAGAAGACATTATTAATGAAAATGATCTTAAGACCGGTCAGAAAATAACAGAAAACTTAATTGCTACAACAAAATATTATCTTACAAATAAATATCAAAAGAAAGGATTCTTCAATACCAAAGTAAACATTAACTTATCTCCAGTCCTCGACTCCATAGAAAAAGAGCGTGTTGACATGCATATAAAAATAGATAAAGGCCAAAAGGTAAAAATAAAAGCCATTACGTTTGACGGTAACGAAAAATTTGATGATAAAAAACTTCGTAAGGCCATGAAAAACACGAAAAAGAAAAATTTTATTCGTGTTTTAAAACGTTCTAAATATATCGAAGAAGAGTTTAACACAGATTTAGTTACTATCGTAGATTATTATAAAGAAAATGGATACAGAGATGCTCGAATTATATCCGATTCTATTATCTATAACGACGAAAAAACGATAAGTCTTGTTATTAAAGTCGAAGAAGGTGAAAAATACACTTTTGGAAAAATTACTTTTATTGGTAACACCATTTATTCCGATCAACAATTATCTGGCCTTCTAGGAATAAGACAAGGAGACACCTATAATGGTGTAGAGCTAAGAGAGCGAATCGCAGACGAAGGCAATCCAGATGCACAAGATTTAACCAATGCTTATCAAAACAACGGTTATATGTTCTCTACTATAAACCCTGTTGAAGTTAGTGCAGAAGGTAATGTTATAGATATGGAGATTCGAATTTCCGAAGGGAAACCTGCCTATTTTAATAATGTTACAGTTGTCGGAAACGATGTTTCAAACGACCACGTTATCTATAGAGAAATTAGAACGCGACCAGGAGAGTTATATAGCAAATCTGATATCATTAGAACCATTAGAGAACTTGGTCAACTTGGTTTCTTTGATGCACAGCAAATAGTTCCAGATATTAAAAATCCAAATCCAGTAGATGGTACTTTAGATGTACAGTACTCGGTCGTAGAACAAGGCTCTAGCCAGATACAACTGCAAGGAGGTTATGGCGGTGGTGGTTTTATTGGTACTTTAGGTTTATCATTTAACAACTTTGCTATAAAAGATATTTTCAAGAAAGATGCCTATAAACCAGTCCCTAGAGGTGATGGTCAAAGTTTGGCATTACGACTGCAGGCAAGTCAGTTCTTTCAAACGTATAGCTTTTCATTTACTGAACCTTGGTTCGGTGGCAAAAAACCATTTCAAATATCTACTTCGTTATCCTATTCTAGACAATTTTTATTTAATCAACAGACGAGAAGGGCAGACAAAGATAGAAGTTTCGATATTATTGGTTTAACCTTTGGTACTTCGACTAGATTATCTAAGCCAGATGATTTTTTCGTGTTATCACAAGCCATAAGTTACCAACATTATAATTTATCAAATTATAATACAGGCTTATTTACGTTTGGTAATGGAACCTCTAACAACTTGTCATATACTATTGGTTTAAGCAGAAACAACTTATATAACGATCCTATTTTTCCAACTGGCGGTGCAAGTTTTTCAGCCTCAGCTAAATTCTCTCTTCCTTATTCATTGTTCAATGGTGTAGATTACGGAGCATTAAGTGATGAAAGGGATGAATTGCAACTTACAGACCCTGATGATTTGGTACGAATTGCAGAAATTGATCAAATACGTTTTAAATGGTTAGAATTTTATAAAATAAAATTCAAAGTAGAATGGTACACGTCCATAACTAAAAAATTAGTTTTAAGACCAAGTGTTGAATTTGGTTTCCTTGGAGCTTACAATAATGACCGTGGAGTAATTCCTTTTGAGCGTTTCTTTCTTGGTGGTGATGGTTTAGGTAATTTTGCTTTAGACGGAAGGGAAGTTATACAGTTAAGGGGGTATCCGAACCAATCATTATCGCCTCCAGATGGTGGATCTATTTACAATAAATTTTCGCTTGAATTGCGTTACCCTATCACTTTAGGAGCTTCAGCTAAAATTTATGCTTTAACATTTTTAGAAGCAGGTGATTCTGTTGATAGCTTTAGAAACTTTGACCCGTTCAACCTCAACAGATCTGCTGGTGCAGGCCTAAGAATATTTATGCCCGCATTTGGTTTGCTTGGAATTGATTTTGGTTACGGTTTTGACCCTATTCTTGGCTCTGGTGGTGAAGCGCATGGTTGGGAAACACACTTTATAATTGGGCAACAATTTTAAGTTTGGCACGATATTTTCTAATAGCTAAATAATGATTTCATCATAGTGCTAAAATTTTTAAGAATATATTTCGTTAATTTGAAGTAAAGTAACACTAAAAACAAATAAATTTTTGGTTTTGCTAATACATGTCTCAAAATAAAAACATTAATAATGAAATATAAAGTTCTTTTTTTATTGGCAATAATAAGTCTATTGAGCTTTAATGCGAATGCACAACGTGGTGTTAGAATAGGTTATATTGATACAGAATATATTTTACAAAATGTACCTGAATATCAAGAAGCATCTACTCAACTCGATAAAAAAGTGCTTCAGTGGAAGACTGAAATCGAAAAACGTTTAAGTGCTATTGAGCAAAAGAAAAAAGAACTCAATAATGAAAGTGTTCTTTTGACTAAAGAATTATATGACGAACGTTTTGAAGATATATCATTTGAAGAAGCAGAGATTTTAGACTATCAACAAAAGCGTTTTGGTCCAAATGGTGATTTAATGATTCAGAAGCGTCAATTGATAGAGCCTATACAAGATCAAATCTTTGCAGCAGTACAAGAGATTGCTACAACAAAAAAGTATGATTTTGTATTTGATAAATCTGCAGATGTAGTGATGTTATATTCTGCGGAACGCTATGATGTTAGTGAGCAAGTTTTGCGAACAATAACCAGAACCTCGAAAAGAACACAAACAAAAAGTAAAAAAGAACGTAAAGAGCTAGAAGACGAAGCTGTTGTCCCAGTAGTGAGCGAAGAAAAAGATGAACGTCAAAAGGCACTTGAAGACCGAAAAGCAAGGAGGGAGGCAGAATTAGTGGCCATTCGTGCTTTGCGGGTAAAGACTGCTGAAGATAGAAGAAATAAACAGCAAGAAATAAGAGAAGCTAAGAAGCGTGAAGCGGACGAGCGTCGTCAAAAAGCTATAGATGCAAGGAAGAATCCTAAAACATCAAGTGAGGAGGTAAAAATCACAGCTAAGGATTCAACAAGCAAAGCGAAAACTGCTGTAATAACAGATAGCACAGAAGCAAAGAATACTGTGAAAACAGACAGTGACAGTACGAAAGCTAAGAATACGGTTACAAAAGATTCTACAAGTGCTAAAAAGCCATTAACAGCAGCAGAAATAAAAGCAAGAGATCGTGAAAAAAGAACAAAAGAATTAGAAGCCAGAAAACAAAAGATCTTAGAACAAAGAAAAAAAGCACGTCAAGATCGTGAAAAACAAATAAAAAAGAATGATTCTATAGCAAAAGCTAAAAAATCGGGAGAAAACAATTAATAATTTATAACACGTAATACAATTTAAAAAAATGAAACATTTAAAAACTCTACTATTTGCAACCGCACTTTTTATTAGTGCTACAAGTTTTACAACAGCACAAAATAAAATTGCACATATTAGTACACAAGAGCTTATAAAAGCGATGCCAGAATACCTTACTGCCCAGGCAGAGATTGAAAAACTTGGTAAAACATATGAAGCGACTATCCAAGGGTCTCTTAAAGAGCTAGAAACAAAATTGCAGCAATATAATGCTGAAGCAGAGGCACAGACGCAAGAAGAAAACCAAAAGCGTATGCAAGAAGTTGAAGCTATGAAACAAAGTTTAAGTCAATACCAACAGCAAGCTCAAAAGGATTTACAAGAAAAAGAATTTAACTTGTTAAAGCCTATTACTGAGAAAGCTAAAGCTGCAATTGAAAAAGTAGCGGCAGCCCAAGGTATTGAATACGTTTTAGAAGCAGGAGGCCTAATCGTAGCTAAGGGAAAAGATCTTATGCCTGACGTAAAAGCAGAATTAAAGATATAGATCTTATTAAAATATATATTCGAAAAAGTCGCTTATCACTAAGCGACTTTTTATTTTTGTAACAATGAGTAACAAACCTATTGGTATATTCGATTCTGGTGTAGGCGGCACGTCCATCTTTAAAGAGATTCATGGGCTTATGCCAAATGAAAACTGCATCTATTTAGCGGATAGCAAGAATGCTCCTTATGGAAATAAATCTGAAGGAGACATTCTTCAATTAAGTATCAAAAATACTGAACTACTTCTAATTAGAGGTTGTAAACTTGTCGTTATAGCTTGCAACACCGCGACCACAAATGCGATAACTTACTTAAGAGCTCATTATGATATACCTTTTGTTGGTATTGAGCCAGCCATTAAACCAGCGGCGCTAAATACACAAACGAAATCTGTAGGTATATTGGCTACCAAAGGGACTTTGAGCAGTCAATTATTTCATAAAACCACTAATTTATATGCTAATGATATAAAAGTGATTGAACAAATTGGAGAAGGTATAGTACCACTTATCGAAAGCGGAAAATTAGAGTCTAACGAAATGAAGGCTCTTTTGGCAGTCTATTTAGAGCCTATGCTAGATCAAAATATAGATTTTCTTGTGCTAGGCTGTACGCATTACCCATATCTTATACCTATACTAAGTAAGATGCTGCCAGACCATGTTAAAATCATAGATTCTGGATTAGCCGTTGCCAAACAAACACAGGCCGTGTTATCGAAGCATAATATGTTAAATACTTCTGCCGATTTACCAACTATAAACTTATTTTCAAATGGAGATATTAATATTTTGAATTCTATTCTAAATGAACAGTTCAACATTTCTTATTTAGATTTTTAGCCATAGTTCTTACGAAGGAAGGAATCTCTTAATTTAAGTAATTATTATTCATTTTGTAAGTTTTTAACGCAGCTGATAACTAAACCCTAATGAAACTATTATTTGTATACAATGCTAATTCCGGAAAATTAAATGCATTATTTGATGCTGGACACAAATTTTTCAGCCCTTCAACCTACACATGCAGTTTATGCGCTCTAACATATGATACTTTGTCAGAAAACACAATTTGGAAGACGTTTAGAAAAGAAAGCAATCTTAATATGGAGTTCTATCATAAGGATGAATTTGAAGCAAAGTTCCCTAGTGTAAAAATGATTTACCCGACAATTTTAAATCTCGAAAACCATCAGTTGACTACCGTTTTGACTGAAGATGTTTTGAATGAAATTTCAGATGTTGAAGCCTTGATAGAAAGACTAAAAACTAGTCTTTAAACCAACCTGAATATTTCACATAATTATTAGCTATTCGATTAATTTCACCTGAAATTAATTCCTCGCTAATATCCTTTACTTTTTTGGCTGGTACACCAGCATAAATGCTCCCAGACTCTACTATTGTGTTTTTTTTAACCACAGCTCCTGCCGCAATAATACTATTGCTTTCTATTACACAATCGTCCATAACGATGCTTCCCATTCCAATTAGGACATTGTCTTTAATGGTACAACCATGTACAATAGCGTTATGAGCAATAGATACATTGTTACCTATAGTGGTTGGTGACTTTTGATAGGTTGCATGAATAATTGCGCCATCTTGTACATTCACTTTATTCCCCATTTTTATAAAATGCACATCACCTCTAATAACGGCATTAAACCAAATACTGCATTCATTCCCCATAGTAACATCACCTACTATCGTTGCATTATCTGCGATATAACAATCGTCTGGTATTTTTGGATGTATTCCTTTTACTGGTTTTATTATTGGCATAGTTAAAGTTTGTTTTTTTCGTCATTGCGATGCTGACTTATTTATCAGTAGTGGCAATCTATTTAATATGAGATTCAATTTAAGAGATTATAGCGTCATTCTTCCTCGTAATGACGTTTCATTTCATGTTATTTAAAATAAGACAGCAAATCAGACTTTTTTGAAGCAGACACCAAAATCTCTTTTCCATTGCTAAGCACCACACTACCCCCTTTTCCTTTTACATACTTAACAACTTCATTAACATTTACTAGGTAACTCTTATGTACTCTTGCAAAATTAGCGTCTTTTAAGCTTGCTTCAATATACTTTAGCGTTTTGCTTACCAATTTCTTTTTGTTATTATTTAGGAAGATTTCTGTATAATTATCATCTGCTTTACAATACATAATATCTGCCGTTTCAATAACCTCAAAACCATTTTGTTGTGGTATTGTAATCTTACCACTTACAGAATTCGTTTTTGGCACTAAGACTTGATCTTGTAAAGCGTCTTC
>RCNB010001585.1_pt1 | contig 14261 bp, 6 predicted proteins | sample 2041321 | NCBI WGS metagenome assembly RCNB01 (sample SAMN09708232, study PRJNA481090) | Marine sediment metagenome, whole genome shotgun sequencing project. | reverse complement strand
CTTCCGCCCTCGGGTCTTCACTTGTCAACACCCTCTATGTTCTTGATGAACCAAGTATCGGCCTTCACCCCAGAGACAACCATCGCCTTATCCGTATTATGAAGGGTCTAAGAGACCTTCAGAACACATTGGTTGTAGTGGAGCACGACCCAGAAATCATCAGTCAAAGTGACCTCATCCTCGATCTCGGCCCCGGGGCAGGCGAGCAGGGTGGAAAAGTGATGTATTTCGGTCCCACGGCGAGTGTTAATAGCTCCCTTACCGGACAGTATCTTAGGGGTGAGCGCTTCATTCCAGCACCCAAGAAACGGCGAAAGCCTAAGAAGGCACTGTGGCTCACGATAAAAGGGGCCTGCGAACATAATCTAAAGGATATAGACGTACATATCCCCTTGGGCCTTATGGTCTGTTTGACCGGCGTTTCAGGCTCCGGCAAATCGACTCTGGCAGAAGAGATCCTTTATAAGGCCATCAAGTGGGCCAAGTGGGACCCTCAGGGCCGCGCCGGCCGTCACAAGGCGCTTGAAGGCATGGAACATATTGTGGACGTAATCCTTGTAGATCAACGACCCATTGGACGGACTCCCAGAGCAAATCCCTTGACTTATACCAAGGCGATGGACCCCATACGCAACCTCTTGGCCAACACACGTGATGCGTATGTGGGTAGGCTTGGGCCGAGCCATTTCTCCTTCAATGTGGCTGGAGGCAGATGTGATACATGCCGCGGGGAAGGATTTGAAAAGATTGAAATGCAGTTTCTCTCTGATGTCTTTGTCTCTTGCCCTGACTGTAAAGGGAAGCGATTCAAAGACAAGGTCCTGGAGGTAACTTACAAAGGGAAAAACATCTACGATATCCTTTCTATGACTGTAGATGAAGCCCTTGGTTTCTTTGAAGATCAACCCAAAGTGGACACTGCCCTCAGGCCGATGGCAGACGTGGGACTCGGTTATGTACGCCTTGGCCAACCTATAAACACACTTTCCGGGGGCGAGGCCCAACGGCTTAAACTCTCACGGCACCTAAAGGAGAGCGCTAGCAATTCTAGACTTTTTATCTTTGACGAGCCGACAACAGGTCTTCATTTTGACGACATTGCAAAGCTCCTGGCTGTCCTGCAAAGGCTTGTCGCCGCAGGCAATACGGTATTGCTGATAGAACATAACATGGATGTCGCGAAGGCGGCTGACTGGATTATTGACCTGGGGCCTGAGGGTGGAGAAGATGGAGGTCAAATCGTTGCAACCGGGCCACCAGAGAAAATAGCAAAAGAGAAGGAATCTCATACAGGCCGGTTCCTCAAGGCCTATTTGACCAACCGGGGGCGGTTAGAGCCCGACATCCACGCTGATCCTCGACCCAAGACGGTTTCGACTGCTTCCACACTGCCCGTCTCACATAAAGGGGAAAGTTTTGGAACAAGCAATGCCGGAGCGGTGACCACCATTTCAGAACCGTCCAACCTAAGACAGTCTATGGGATTGTCGCCGGCTATTACCATAAGAGGCGCAAGGGAGCACAATCTCAAGGATTTGACACTGTCCATTCCCCGCAACCAACTTGTGGTCCTTACAGGCGTTTCCGGTTCGGGTAAATCGACCCTCGCCTTTGACATCCTCTTCGCCGAAGGACAGCGCCGCTATTTGGAAAGCCTCACCCCTTATGTACGACAATATATACAGGCTCTTGAACGGCCAGAAGTAGATGTCATATCCGGCCTTCCACCTACGGTTGCCATTGAACAGCGTATCAGTCATGCCGGTCGTCGCTCAACAGTCGCAACACTGACAGAGATCTACCACTTCTTGAGATTGTTATACAGCAAGCTGGGCTCTCAACACTGCCCCGGCTGTGGTCGGAAATTGGCCGCCCAGAGCCCTGAACAAATAGCAAGTCAAATCAAGCGGCGTTACAAAAACAAGGAGGCGATTGTCCTGGCTCCCAAGGTATCAGGGAAAAAAGGCTTTCATAAGGATATCTTGGCCCAGGCACTGCGAAAAGGCTTTTCGGAAGCAAGGATTGATGGTGTTATTACCAGGCTTGAAAAGCACATGGCCCTTGCACGCTACCATGAACACACTATCGAGGTTGTTGTTGGGCGACTTCCTGCGACAGATCCGGACAGGATGTTGTCACAGGCCCTTAAAGAAGGCAACCAACACCTCATCATTGTTGACTCCAGCGGACATGAAGAAGTCTTCAGTCAACATGCTACCTGTTTTGTATGCGGTCTTGGCCTCCAAATGCCGGATCCGCGGCTTTTTTCATTTAACAGTAGCCATGGAGCCTGTCCCGAGTGTGATGGTCTGGGTGAAACAGGACATAAGAATGAACGCCGCGTGTGTCCCCGCTGCCGGGGAAGTCGTCTCTGTCACAGGGCATTGGCGGTCAAGATAGACGGCCATACTATCTGGGACCTGGTACAACAACCATCCGACAGAGTCTTTTCAATCGTAAAAGGTCTTTCCTTTTCCAAACAACAACTACCCATTTCAGAGCCAATCTTGGCAGAGGTCCTCACACGACTTGCTCTGCTTAACCGGCTTGGATTGTCCTATCTTTCGCTAAGCAGAAGCGGTGACACCCTCTCCGGGGGCGAGGCCCAACGAGTCCGGCTGGCAGCTCAACTCGGATCAAATCTGACAGGCGTATGCTATATCCTGGATGAGCCTACTATAGGTCTTCATGCCAGAGACAACAGAAAACTCCTTAATGCCCTTATAGACCTGAAGAAAAGGGGTAATTCAATCCTGGTAGTAGAACATGATGAGGAGACCATCCGAGCTGCCGACTATATCATCGATCTCGGCCCAGGTGCCGGCCAGGATGGGGGACAAATCGTGGCAAGTGGCAGCCCGGAGAATCTAAAGAGCGTTGCCGAATCTATTACCGGCGCCTGCCTTAACTTAAATACCCGCACGATCACCTCCCGTCTCAGGCCGTATAAAGACCTGCCCGGCCTCACCATTCACAAGGCAAAAGAACACAACCTGAAGGGGATAGACGTGGGGTTTCCCCTGGGAACCTTGATTTGTGTGACAGGTGTATCGGGATCAGGGAAATCCACCCTTCTTAAAGATGTCTTGTATCATGGAGTACGTGAACGTCTATTGAAGAAACGCTCCTGCACAGGAAGCTATGAGAAAATAGAAGGCTGGCAGAACCTAAACCGTATACTGGAAGTAGACCACAGCCCTATTGGCCGAACCCCCCGCTCCGTGCCCGGTTCTTATGTTGGATTTTTATCCGATATAAGAAGGCTTTTTTCTCACACCCCCGAGGCACGTGCTCGAGGATATGAGGCCGGCAGGTTTTCTTTCAATGTGGCTGCCGGTCGTTGTGAGGCCTGCAAAGGCCATGGCAGCCTAAAAGTTGCCATGAACTTTCTGCCCGATGTCTATGTCCGATGTGAGGTATGCGGTGGAAGACGATTTGATCAGGAAACCCTGGCAGTAACCTACAAAGGAAAGAATATTGCTGAAATCCTGGATCTTACTTTCAAAGAGGCCGGAGACTTCTTTGCTGCCATTCCTTCGATTTGTAGGCCGGTTTGCTTTGTATGTGATATCGGCCTGGGCTATTTGCGCCTCGGTCAAGCCAGCCCTACCCTTTCCGGGGGAGAAGCCCAACGTATCAAACTTGCCAAAGAATTGTCCAAGCCATCAAATGGTCAAGGCGTAAACACGCTCTATATCCTGGATGAACCAACCACAGGGCTACACCTTGCCGATGTTTGCCAACTCTTAAAAGTCCTGCAAGCGCTCGTTGATCAAGGCAATACTGTGGCTGTCATCGAACATAACATGGAAGTCATAAAAGAGGCCGACTTCATAATCGACCTTGGTCCTGAAGGGGGAGATCAGGGGGGGCGGATCGTGGCAACAGGCTCACCCTTGGAACTTCTTTCCAGCCCACAAACCTCCCATACAGCTTGCTATCTAAAGGAATATCTTTTATAGCTTTTTAAAACACATCAAGTTTTTTTTCTTGACACATTACAATATGTTGTGCTTATGTGTAATGAGTACTGGAATATATAGATTTGAGGAGGACTTTCAGAGGAAGCAGTAAAGACGTGGAATTTCGAAAAAATCGGAGCATGTGAGAAGCTGGGCCTGTAATTGTATTTGACTTTCACTAGTCCTTTAAAGCATTAACATGCGCGTTGCCAACCCGAGAAAACGTTTTCAACCATACCGACTGCAAGAGCGGTCAAGACCACCCGACTCAACAGGCGGAACCAGTAGTTTTTCCTTTCCCAGACAAAACCTTAGCCCTCATTTTCATTTAAAACCCCCAGAAGCTTTTCCAATCAAGCCAGATGCTTTTTCAGTCAAGATAGTCCAACAAAAACAGATAGGAGCAAACCATTTACAAGCTTCAACGCCCAAAAAAAGCGACGTTTGGCGAATCAAAACCGAACAATCAAAACAAAAGGAGGATACGCCATGAGAATAATTGCTCTCGTCAACCAAAAAGGTGGCTGCGGAAAGACCACGACCGCAATCAACCTGGCATCTTGTCTGGCAAATGCAGGCAAGAAGGTTTTGCTGATTGATCTGGACCCCCAAGGGCATGTGGCATTGGGCCTGGGAATAGGAACTGAAGAAATGGATAAGAGCATCTATGAAGTGTTATCGGGAGAAACACCAATAACCAATGCCATTGTGTCCTTGTCAAACAACCTTGATGCCGTTTTAAGCGATGTTGTCCTAAGCGCGTTTGAACAGTCTATGGCCGGCACTCCGGGACGAGAAAACAGACTCAGACAGAGCCTCAAGATTATCGCAAACGACTACGACTACCTCATCATTGACAGCCCGCCCAGCGTAGGGCTTTTGACCTTTAATGGTCTCATGGCCTCAAACGAGGTGATTATTCCCGTAGACCCCAGCTACTTTTCCTTGCATGGGTTAGGAAAACTACTGGAAACCATTCAGATAATCGAGGAACAGGCAGGGCACGAGTTGTCCATCAAGATTCTTGCCACAAACATTGATCTAAGGACCAATTTCTGCAAAGAAGTCCTGGCAACACTTATTGAACACTTTTCTGATAAATGCTTTGATGCCGTTATCCACACGTGCACCAGGATAAGGGAGGCTACTAGTCATAGCAAATCTGTTGTTGAATATGACAAACATTGTAACGCCTTCCGAGACTACCAAGAACTAACACAGGAAATCCTCGGCCAGGAGGCTAATATGGAGGCAACGGTGTCGAGGTTTGAGCTTCTATCAGATATTGAAAAAGAGGAGGAGGAACCAAGGACGGTTACGTTTACTGTAGAAGCACCGGTGGACGCCGACGTACAAATTGCCGGGGATTTTAATCAGTGGAAGCCCGAGGTTCTTAACTTCAACGAGAATCCGGAAGAACCGACATGGCAAACAATCTTCACACTTAGCCCTGGTTCCTACGAGTACAAATATCTCGTTAACGGTCTGTGGGTTGTTGATCCGGATAATGATAAGATTGCAGACAACCCATTGGGCGGTACTAATTCCGTGTTAGATGTGTAGCTTGAATGGAAGAGAAAAAAACACCTAGAAGCCTGGAAGACATATCGCATTTTTTCCTCTCAGGTCACGACTCTTCTAACCAACCCTGTGGTTCCTCAAGAAAAAAGGGGCGGGGCGACTCTGTCCAAGCCGCCGCCTTGTATGAAGATATCCACCAAAGAGAGTATCCCGCTTATCAAAAGGGATTTGTCACGATGAAATCAACATGTAAAACCGATGTTTCATCGGTACCTAAAGACCAGTTAGTGGAAGCAGCCGGGAAATTCTTGCTCAATCTTGGATCGTACGAAGATGCCACTGTCGAAGAAAACATTGCTTCTCCCAAGTTCGGTTCATCAGATCTATTGCTTACTAATAAGGCCAAGACCACTATTGTTTGTGCCAAGCTAAACAATGGGAGAAACTGTGAGGCCTTTATAGTTTCAGCTATTGCCTATTATTTCTGGTTTAGGGAATTTATGAAAGTAGGCCAGTGTTGTTTCAACGGAAAACCCCGGCTCGAAATGTATTTCTTCTTAGACGATCTGCCCGCTGTAGTCTCACACATGTTGGAAAAACTAAGAGAAAATGTGAGGGTTCATCTGGTCCAGTACAACATATTGCAGGTCGAGGGCCTTAAAGGCCTAGCCATATATTTCCAGCATGTCTTCCCCGATAACAATGTCAAAAGAACTTTTTTAGAGCCGCAAACCACTAAAGAACCCCCCTTGTCCGACTCAACACCTTTGAATATCCCAAACGCAAGATGGGGTGACGAAGATCTATTGAAAAAGCACAATCTTTCCTAGTTCCGTAACAACTCAAACCCCATGGGCAAGGTGGATAGCCTTTGGTGAAGGCCAGTAAGACTTTGACACCCCTACCCCTTTCTGATAGACGTGCTCCATGCCTTATCGTTTGGAAATTGCCCTAAAACCGGAACTATTTGATGCTGAAGGGGCTTCTATCTGCCGCAAGGCGAATGACTACTTCGGATTCAGTGTAAGATCTGTTCGCACCATAAATATTCTAACTATCGACATCGATCTTAGCAAAGATCAACTCGAGGCCCTCCGGCAAGAGATCTTTACCAACCCTGTCAGCCAGATATCCTCCTACGACCCCCTTGACATAGAATTTGACTGGACTCTCTGGATCGGTTACCGCCCAGGGGTGCGGGATAATCCGGGAAGCACGGCAGTGGAAGCTGTTCAGGATTTCTTTGGCCTGCATATCAAATCCCATGAAGGCATCTATACATCCAAGAGATACGCCCTTAAAGGAGACAAACTTTCCTTAAAAGAAGCAGACCAAATAGCCCGAGAGCTTCTGGCCAACGATACAATTCAGCAATGGAAGGTTTTTTCTAAAGACGACTGGAACCCGAACGAAGGCGCCGGTATCATCATACCCCGCGTAAGACTAGACCACAAACCTACTGTTACTTCCGTATCTATCGATACAAACGAAACCCTGATGCGGATAAGCGATCAACGCAACCTCGCCTTAAACCCGAATGATATTCCGACGATCAGGGCGTACTACCGCAAAGAAGATGTTACTGCAGAACGTAAGACCTTAGGCTTATCGGAACCTACAGACATTGAGCTGGAATACATCTCCCAGGCCAGGAGTGATCACTGCAACCATAATACCTTTAAGGGGCTTTTTCGCTACCTGGACCTCGAGACGGGAGAATGCCGGGAAGTAAACGATCTCTTTTCCACGTGTGTCGAAACCCCTACCCTGGAGATTAAAAAAAAGAAGCCGTGGGTAATCTCGGTCCTTTGGGACAACGCGGGGGTCGGGCGATTCAATGACGACTATTACTATGTTATTACCGGCGAAACCCATAATTCGCCTTCCAATATGGAGGCCTATGGTGGCGCCATCACCGGGATAGTAGGCGTCTACAGGGATCCCATGGGTACCGGTAAAGGCTCCAAGCTCGTTGCCGGCATGTACGGATACTGCGTTGGACCAAGAAACTATGACGGGCCATTAAAACCCCGTCTCCACCCAAAGCGTCTACTAGATGGCGTCATTGAAGGAGTCCGTGACGGCGGCAATAAAAGCGGCGTTCCCACGCCTTATGGCCAAGTCTTCTTTGATAAAGGATATCTCGGCAAGTGCCTTGTCTTCGTCACCGCCATCGGGCTTATGCCTTCCCAAATCAAAGGCATCCCTTGCGAAGAAAAGACCACATCTGCCGGCCAACTCATTGTTATGTGTGGCGGCCGTGTGGGAAAAGACGGCATTCACGGTGTTACCGCAGCCTCCGAGGGCTTTTCCGCCCACACCCCGGCAGGTCATGTACAGATTGGAGACCCTTATACACAGAAAAAGATGCAAGACTTTCTCTTAGAAGCCCGTGATCAAGGCCTTATTGCCTTTATTACGGACAATGGCGGGGGAGGGCTTTCATCTTCCATAGGAGAATCGGCCTGCTTTAGTAACGGCTGTGTCGTTGAGTTGGAAAAGGTCCCTCTTAAATACGAGGGACTGGACCAATGGGAGATTTGGGTCTCTGAATCACAGGAGCGGATGACTGTAGCCATTGAGCCTGAACATCTCGAAAAGTTCATGGCCCTTTCCGAAAAACACGCGGTGGAAAGTACCGTTATTGGTCGTTATACAGATTCCGGAAAGCTCCACATTACTTATAACGACAAGACCTGTGCCTATGTTGACCTTGATCTGCTCAGCCATCAATTTCCCCAATGGGAATTTGACGCCGAGTGGATACCCCCGAAACTAAGAGGACTTGTCGAGCCTGTCTTAGAAGAGCCCAAGGAGGCTTCCGCCTTGCTTCTTGCCATGCTTGCCAGGCCCAATATCTGTTCTAAAGAATGGATTGTCCGGCAGTACGACCACGAGGTACAGGGAACAAGCGTTATAAAACCCCTTGTTGGAAAGGCCCGTGATATAAACAGCGACGGGGTTGTCATCCGCCCCGACCTCAAATCGACTCAAGGCCTGGCAATGGCGCAGGCCCTGCTTCCCACCTATTCTAATATAGACACTTACGATATGGTCGCCTGTACAATCGATGAGGCTGTACGTCGCGTGGTGGCCGTAGGAGGCAACCCCAACCATGTTGGAGGCGTAGACAATTTCTGCTGGCCCAGTGTTGGATATGACCCGAATGATAATCCCGATGGCAAATACAAGGCGGCCCAGCTTGTGCGGGCCAATTGGGCCTTACGGGATCTTTGCCGGGCCTATGAGCTTCCGCTCCTTTCAGGAAAAGACAGTATGTATGTAGACGGGCGGCTCACAGGACCGTTTGGAGAAACCCATAAGGTCTCGGCACTTCCCACACTGCAGTTTTCGTGTATAAGTGTAGTAGCGGATATCACACAATGTATAACCATGGATGCAAAGGTTGCTGGGGATCTTGTATATGTAGTCGGTAAGACAAGGGATGAATTAGGCGCTTCGGAATATTACGAGCACTTCGGCTATGTGGGGCTCAATCTTCCCAAGGTTAAACCCGCCTCATTTATGAAGTGCTACAATGCGCTTAGCCGGGCCGTAAGGAAAGAGCTGATCGCATCTTGCCATGGCATCTACCGGGGCGGCCTGGGAATTCACCTGGCCATGGTGGCTATGGCAGGCGAGTTGGGAGTGGCTGTGGACTTATCCTGGGTCCCGAAAACGGGAGCGGAAAAAGACCATACCATCCTCTATTCGGAAACACCGGGGCGTTTCATTGTAACTGTCGATCCGGGGGATCGATCTGCCTTTGAATCAACTATGGACAATATCCCTTGCGCCTGCATTGGAACTGTTTGTGAAAGCCCCGATTTTCACGTCAATGGTCTCGATGGAAACCCCCTTATCCGCCTGCCCGTCTCTGAACTGAAGAAGGCCTGGAAGAAAACCTTCGGGAGGCTTGTATGACACAAGCGCAAGGTGGAACAAAAAAGGTTCGCGTCCTTGTACTGGCAGGCTACGGCCTAAACTGTGACCATGAAACCGCCCACGCCTTTGACCTGGCGGGGGGCGCTTCTCATCGCATACACATCAATGACCTTATATCAGGCCGGGTTCTACTTCAAGACTATGACATCCTCGTGCTTGGTGGCGGCTTCAGCTGGGCTGATGACCACGGCGCCGGCGTGTTGGAAGCGGTACGATTGCAACACAATATCGGCGAGGCACTCCAGCGCTTTATCGAGGAAGGAAAGCTTGTGCTGGGGATCTGTAATGGTTTCCAGGCTCTGGTAAATCTTGGTTTTCTCCCTGGGTTTGACGCGGATTATAAGCAAAAACGGGTAGCCCTTACATATAATGATTGTGGGAATTTCAGGGATGATTGGGTAAACCTTGTGGCAAATCAACAGTCCCTCTGTGTTTTCACGAAAGGCATAACCGAGCTGGAACTTCCCATACGCCATGGCGAAGGCAAATTCATCGCCCCTGCCGAGGTGATTAAACGTCTGACAGACCAGGGACAGATCGTCCTGCAATATGCTACACCGGAAGGGGCAGTTGCGGGAGGCAACTTTCCGTACAACCCCAATGGATCAGTTGAGGACATAGCAGGGATCTGCGACCCTACCGGACGTATCTTTGGGCTGATGCCTCACCCGGAGGCCTTTCACCACTGGACCAACCACCCCGACTGGACTCGAAGGAAAGTTTTATCAAAACGCCAGGGAAGGCACATAGACACCGAGTTGACTGTGGCAATGAAGATCTTTAAAAATGCTGTTGAGCACATGCATAAGTAGCGTACTAAGTCGTCAAGTAAAAATAACCTAGGGCTCGCGCAAAAATAAGTTCACAGAGTTGTCGCTCAGATTTGGGTCAGATTTGGCCGGTCTGATTGAGCAAAACGCGAAGAATAGTGAGCTATTTTGAGGGCTTTTTTTAAAGATCTTATACGTGACGGAAGACAACCACACATTCCAAACAGCCCAGGTGGCAACCGTGGCTGCAGGACATTTTATCCACGATGTTTTTAGCAGTTTTCTTGCTCCATGGCTTCCTTTGCTGATAGAAAAACTCGGTCTCTCCCTAACCCTTGCCGCATCCTTCACGCTCTTTATCCGTATGCCATCCACACTAAACCCCATTATCGGCATAGTGGCAGACCGCATAGACATGAGATATATGGTCATTCCCGCACCGGCGATGACTGCTGTTTGCATGAGCCTGCTAGGCCTTGCCCCCAACTATGAGATAGCGGCTATGCTGTTATTTCTCGCTGGTCTAAGCGTTGCCATCTTTCATGTACCAACCCCTGTTATGATCGCACGCGTATCGGGAACACAGATAGGAAAGGGTATGAGTTTTTTTATGGCCGGTGGTGAACTGGCCCGGACAGTAGGCCCTCTAGTAGCCGTAGCTGCTGTCTCACTGTGGGGCTTTGAGGGAAGCTATCCTGTCATGATTCTAGGGCTTGCCGCCACCGTTTTGCTTTACTGGCGCTTGCGCCAAGCCACCGTGCACAAAAGAAGAATCCGCCGCACTTCTTTGACAAAAACCTGGCAGGCCATGCAACATGTGATGATTCCCCTGGTCTGCCTTATGGTAGCCAGGGCATTTATGGTTGCCTCGCTGACAGCATTTTTGCCCACCTACATGTCAATCCAGGGGAAGAGCCTCTGGTTGGGAGGCACTGCCCTGGCGCTCCTTGAGTGTGCCGGGGTTGTGGGCGCCTTCACTTCTGGTACACTAAGTGACCGCTTGGGTCGACGCTTTGTCCTGCTGGGAGTAATGATCACCTCCCCTGTGCTTATGCTGGTCTTTCTTTCAGCCTATGGCTGGATCGTTTTTCCCGTCCTCGCTTTGCTTGGTTTTTGTGTCTTTTCAGGATCACCGGTTATGCTCGCCATAGTCCAGGAACATGCCCAGGGCATGAGAGCCACAGCTAATGGGATTTATATGGGGATCAACTTTGCGGCTGTTTCTTTAATAACAGTGCTGGCAGGCTGGATAGCAGATCTGATAGGCCTGCAAGCAGTCCTTTCTTGGAGTGCCATATTTGCCTTCGCCGGAATTCCGGCAATCTACTTTCTTCCAAAACGCTAAAACCACAGGACTTTTCTGTCCCGGTGAGTTGACTGTTGGGGGAGACGTAAACTCAAATTCCTTGACCAACCCCCCAGTCTAGGGTAATAAGCGACGTTCGTGGGACAAATAAGACTCGCGGTTCATCGGAAGATCAGGGTCTTGCATACTTTCCGGGGTCTATACGCAACCAGTCCTAAGAGCATTGAAAATGAGATTTGAAAAGGAGGCATGTCATGGCCAAACAATATGAAGAAACCTATAAGAGGTCCATCGAAGATCCAGAGGGTTTTTGGGCGGAAGCAGCTGAGGACTGTCACTGGTACAAAAGGTGGGATACTGTACTGGATGATTCGAATAAGCCCTTTTATCGCTGGTTTGTAGGCGGTGAAATCAATACTTGCTACAACGCCCTTGACTATCATATTGAAAACGGACTGGGAAACCAAGACGCACTAATCTATGACAGCCCTGTCACTAATACCATAATAAAGTATACTTACAACGAACTGAGGGATGAGGTTGCAAGTTTTGCCGGAGCCCTTGCTGCACAGGGTGTGGTAAAGGGAGATAGGGTCCTCGTCTACATGCCAATGATACCACAGGCCGTCATCTCCATGCTTGCCTGTGCACGCCTTGGCGCAGTGCATTCCGTGGTCTTTGGCGGCTTTGCACCTAAAGAGCTGGCCACTCGTATCAAAGATGCTCAACCAAAAGTGATTGTGTCGGCATCTTGCGGGATAGAGTTCTCGCATGTCATTGCTTACAAACCGATGCTAGACGAGGCAATCGACATGGTAGATACAAAACCGCAATGTTGCATCATCTATCAACGTCCACAGGAGACCGCCGGCATGACAGAAGGCCGCGATCTCGACTGGGACGAGGTCATGGCCACTGCCAAACCCCACGAGTGCGTTCCAGTCCTTGCCACGGACCCACTTTATATCCTTTATACGTCGGGCACGACGGCTCAACCAAAGGGCGTCGTTCGCGATAACGGCGGCCATGTAGTCTCTTTGAAATGGACGATGAAGTACATCTACAATGTGAAACCGGGAGACGTATACTGGTCGGCCTCGGATGTAGGCTGGGTGGTTGGTCATTCCTACATAGTATATGCTCCGCTCTTTCAGGGATGCACCACTGTGCTCTTTGAAGGAAAACCGGTGCGCACACCTGACGCGGGAGTATTCTGGCGTGTCATTGCCGATCATAAAGTAAACTGTATGTTCACCGCCCCTACGGCATTCCGTGCCATCAAGCGCGAAGACCCAAAGGCTGAATTTATGAAGAAATACGACCTTTCTTCCTTCAAATCCCTCTTCCTGGCAGGCGAGCGATCTGATCCCGACACCTTGAATTGGGCTGAGACTAATCTCCGCGTACCTGTAATTGATCACTGGTGGCAGACGGAAACAGGGTGGGCTATTAGCGCCAATTGTCTGGGACTTCACCATTTCCCGGTAAAACACGGTTCGACCACTAAACCTGTCCCTGGGTGGAACCTAGCCGTAGTTGACCCTGAGTGCAAACACCTTAGTCCCGGCAAAATAGGCGCCCTAGTGGTGAAACTTCCCCTTCCTCCAGGCGCCTTTCCCACCCTTTGGAACAACGATAATGGCTTCAAGACCACCTACTTGGAAGAATTCCCTGGTTACTACAAAACTGCTGATGCCGGCTATTTAGATCACGAAAATTATGTCTATGTAATGTCCCGCACGGACGACATAATCAATGTTGCCGGACATCGCCTATCCACCGGTGCCATGGAAGAGGTCCTGTCAGACCATCCTGACGTAGCCGAATGTGCGGTTTTCGGAGTAGATGACAAATTGAAAGGGCAGATTCCCCTGGGACTGATGGTACTAAACGCAGGTGTGGACAGAAACGGAAATGAGATTGTCAAAGAAGTGATCCAGATGGTCCGTGAAAAGATCGGTGCCGTTGCATCATTTAAAACTGCCGCTATAATCAAGCGTCTACCAAAAACAAGGTCCGGCAAGATCCTTCGAGGCACTATGCAAAAGATTGCAAACGACACAGAATATAGTGCGCCCGCAACCATTGATGACCCAAGCATACTGGGCGACATTGAAGGAGTGTTGACCTCTATCGGATATTCAAAAGCCCGAACTTGACGACTTCGTAAAAAGTCCATCTGCGGCATTGCGCTTCATCTTTCGTCACTGGGAATGGTTCGGGACGGGAATGGTTCGGGACGCAGTTAACTATTTAACTTAGGTTTACCCTGCCAGTGAATATTTCCCAGCCTTTGCCAGCTTCTCCCCTCGAATTGTTGATTTGCTGACAGCCGGAACTGAAATATTTAAGCTGAGGGCAATAGATGACATGGTGATTCCCAGTTCCCTTACCGCCCAGTAGCATAAAAGACTGCGGGCTTCGACAATGTGACGATACCTTCCTTGCGCCCAAACATCCTCTATCTTCATACCTAATACCTCAGCCACTCGGGCTGCTGTTTTATCTAAGGTGAAGCCACGGGATTCAAGATCGTATTTTCTTTCCATTGCCTCGTTGGCAGAAGCAAGGACTTTTTCCACAAAATCGCCGTTACCTAAAATCCTCTCATCGCTTTTCTGAAAAATCTTTGCTCTTTTAAGCGCTTTTACCGCAGCCCACCCTCCGGCGCTGCGAACAAGGCCTCCTCCTGTGAGATCCGATCGTTTTCCATCGGTAATACCCTTTTCAACAAACGATCTGTATGCACGTCTGGCA